>Ga0299912_10001443_pt1 | contig 19158 bp, 11 predicted proteins | sample RVTome_2_FD_207667 | JGI IMG/M metagenome (GOLD analysis project Ga0299912, IMG submission 207667) | Soil microbial communities from uranium-contaminated site in the Upper Colorado River Basin, Wyoming, United States - RVT95D214 (version 2) ... | reverse complement strand
CTTCCGTCTGGGCAATGCGCAGCTGGTGGCGGCGGTGGACGAGGTGAAGGAAATCCTGCCGCTGCCGCGCATCTCCGCCGTGTTCGGCGCGCAGCGCTGGGTGAAGGGAGTGGCCAATATCCGCGGCACGCTGTTGCCGATCATGGATTTGCAGGGCTTCATGCAGGGCAGCGTCACCCAGCCCGGACGCCGCAGCCGCGTCCTGGTGGTGCGCCACAAGGGCATTTCGGCCGGCCTGCTGGTGGATGAGGTTCTGGGCCTGAAGCATTTCTATGAAGAAGAATTCGGCACCGACGGCGGCGACAGCGATCCCGCCCATGCGCGTTATCTGCGCGGTGTCTATCGCCAGGACGGCGAGAGTTGGCCGGTGTTCAGCATGGCTGCGCTGGTCGACAGTCCGGAATTCATGCAGGTGGCCGCCTAGGCCGTCAAATACAAAGTGGGTTGCGTCAACTTCGATTTTCCGAAAGCGTTCGTGGTGTAGGAGCGAGAACAATGAAAGCACGATCCAAAGGTGCCGCCGGCGCCGCAGGGGGCGATAAGTCAGTCTTCATCCTTATCTTCTTCCTGCTGTTTTTCGTGGTGGCCATGGCGGCTATATACGGCTACGTCGCCATCCAGGACGGCTACGACAAGCAGTACATCACCCTGCTGGGTGAGCAGCGCGTACTGTCGCAGCAGATAACCAAATACGCCGGCCAGACGTCGCAGGGCACCGCCGCGGTGTTCAGCCAGCTGAAGAATAGTCACGAGTCGTTCCGACACTCCTTCATGCTGCTGAAGGAAGGTGACCCGGAAACCGGCATGCCGCCCACCCCGGTCGAGGTGCTGGAAGCCTTGCAGGCGGTGGAAACCGAGTGGCGCCGCTTCGACCGCAACGTGACGGTCATACTCTCCCGCGAACAGGCGGTACGCGCCATGCGCGAGACCGTGCAGGCCATCAACGAACGCGCCGCCCAGCTGCTGGCGCTGTCTGACGAAGTCGCGACCCTGATGGCACAGCGCGGTGCCGAATCCGGCCAGGTCTACATCGCCAGCCGCCAGCTGATGCTGTCGCAGCGTATCGTCAACAACGTCAACCGCGTGCTGGAAGGCGGCGAAGGCGCGGTCACCGCCGCCGACCGTTTCGGTCGTGACGCCGCCCTGTTCGGCCGCGTTATCCGCGGCCTGCTGGAAGGCAACCGCGGCCTCGGCATCGAGCGCGTCAGCAACAATGAGATCCGCACCAAGCTGGGCGACGTCAACACCCTGTTCGACGAAATCGGCGCCCAGGTGAGCGCCATCCTGGAACGCAGCCCGGAAATGTTCGAAGTGTCCGAAGCGGTGCAGGAGGTGCTGACCCACTCCGACCGCCTGCTCAACGCCATTTCTACCCAGGAAGAGGCCTACCAGACCTATACCACGGAGCGCAAGCTGAACACCGCCATGGGCAACCTGTTCGGTCTGGTCGCACTGTTGCTGCTGTTCTACCTCGGTTACTCGCTGCGCAGGGAAGGCAATGTGCGCGTGCTGGAAGCCGACTCCCAGCGCGTGGAAAGTGAGGAGCAGAACCGTCGTAACCAGCAGGCCATCATGCGGCTGCTGGACGAGATGGGCGACCTCGCCGACGGTGACCTGACGGTGAACGCCACGGTTACCGAGGACATCACCGGCGCCATCGCCGACTCCATGAACTACGCCATCGACGCACTGCGTACCCTGGTAACCGCCATCAACGAAACCGCCAGTCAGGTATCGGCGGCGGCGCAGCAGACCCAGGCCACCGCCATCCATCTGGCCGAAGCGTCCGACCATCAGGCGCAGCAGATTGCCTCCGCCTCCGGCGCCGTTAACGAAATGGCCATCTCCATCGAAGGCGTGTCGCGCAACGCCGACCAGCTCGCTGAAGAAGCCCAACTGTCGGTGGATATCGCCGCCAAGGGTACGGCTGCGGTGCAGAAGACCATCGAAGGCATGGACTCCATTCGCGAGCAGATTCAGGAAACCTCCAAACGTATCAAACGCCTGGGTGAATCCTCGCAGGAAATCGGTGACATCGTGGAACTGATTAACGACATCGCCGAGCAGACCAACATTCTGGCCCTGAACGCCGCCATCCAGGCGGCCATGGCCGGTGAGGCGGGCCGCGGCTTCGCCGTGGTTGCGGACGAAGTGCAGCGACTGGCAGAACGTTCCGCCGATGCCACCAAGCAGATTGAGGCGCTGGTTAAGACCATCCAGGCCGACACCAACGAAGCGGTCATCTCCATGGAACAAAGTACCGCGGGCGTGGTGAACGGTGCCCGTCTGGCCGAGGACGCCGGCACCGCTCTGGGTGAAATCGAAAACGTATCCATGCATCTGGCCGAACTGGTCCAGAGCATTTCCGGCGCCACCCGCCAGCAGGCGGCGGCGGCGGCCAACGTTTCCGACACCATGAACGTCATTCAGGAAATCACCACCCAGACCTCGGCCGGTACCACGCACACTGCGGCGGCCATCGGTAACCTGGCCGAGCTGGCGGATGACCTGAAGAAATCCGTATCTGGCTTCAAGCTGCCCGGTTAAGAGCCTGTCGGTCTTGATGTATCTCGCGCTATGGGTGCCATGCCGATGACTGCGAAGTTCGACGTCAGCACCCTCAACTGGGTCAAGGGGGAGATCGACGCCTCCCTCAACCAGGCCAGGCTGGCGCTGGAGTCTTTTGTCGCCACGCCGGACGACGAAACGCAGATGCGTTTCTGCGTCATGCATCTGCATCAGGTGCGCGGCACCCTGCAAATGGTGGAGCTGTACGGCGCCGCCCGGGCCGCTGACGAGATGGAGCAGCTGGCGCTCGCCCTGCAGGAGCAGCGCGTCAGCGAATCGGAGCGCGCCTGCGAGGTGCTGATGCGCGCCGTGCTGCAGCTGCCCGACTATCTGGAAGGCTTGCAGGGCGGTCAGGCGGACAACGCCCTGGTCCTGTTGCCGCTGATCAACGAAATGCGCCGCCTCGACGGCCAGACACCCCTGCCGGAAAGTGAATTCTTCCAGCCCGATCTGGGCGTCATGCCCCCGGCGGCGACGAGCGCGCCGACGGTGGACATCCGTGTCCTGGCGCTAAAGGCGCGTCCCCATTACCAGTCCGGCCTGCTGCACCTGTTGCGCGGCGAGGAAACCCAGCAAAGCCTCAGGACCCTGCGTACCCTCAGCGACCGGCTGCTCGCGGCCTCGGTTACGCCCGCGCTGCGGCAGTGGTTCTGGGTGCTCGGCGGATTCGTCGAATCCTTGGCCGAAAGTGGCCAGGTGGTGCGCACTGCGGCCAAGCGCCTGCTCAGCAACGGCGAGCAGGTGATCCGGCAGATCAGTGAAGGCGGCGAGAGTGCCGTTGACGCAGCCAGGCTGCATCCGCTGCTGAGCGGCTTGCTGTTTCAGGTGGCCCAGGCACACGGCACCGGTGCCCGCGTCGCCGAGCTGAAGCGGGCCTTTGGCCTGGGTCCGCTGCTGGCGGGCGAAACGGCCCCCACCGGCATCGGTGGATTCAATGCCGAACTGAAGAAGACCCTGGCGGGCGACGTTCTGGAAGAGCTGGCCACGGTCCAGGACGCCCTCGACATCTTCGTGCGCGGTGAGCAGCGCGCGGCGGCCAGCCTGCTGCCGCTGGCCGATACCCTTGGGCGCCTCGCCAGTACGCTGGTGATGATGGGGCAGCCCTCGCTGCAGCAGATACTGGAACAGCAGGCGGCGGTAATCCGTGGCTTGCAGGATTCCCCCGATGACGACGTCCTGATGGGCATAGCCAGCGCCGTGCTGGCCGTCGATTCCACCCTGCGCGACTGGGGTTCGCTGCGGCCGCTGGAGCAGGCGGACGATCTGGCCGGCCAGGTCGGAGAAATGTCGCCGCAGGCCGAGGCCGAGCATCAGCGCGTCATCCGCCAGGTGATGAAGGAGGCCCGCACCAACCTGCTGCGGGTCAAGGACGCGGTGGATGCCTTTGTCGCCGCACCCGGTGACGCCGCGCCGCTGGCGCCGCTGCCCGGCCTGCTGCACGAAATCGTCGGCAGCCTGAACCTGTTGTCCTACGTGCGCGCGGCCAACGTGCTGCGCGCCACCTCGCTCTACATCAGCAACGATCTCGCCGAGGCGGAAACCCTGCCCGGTGCCGACATGCTCGACGCCCTGGCCGATGCGCTGACCTCCATCGAATACTATATGGACGCCTTCGTCGAAAGCCGCGTGCATCCGGCCATGGTGCTGGAAGTCGCTGAGCGCGCCGTGGCCAAGCTGGGCCATCCGGTGGAATCGCTGGCGGAAGCCGGCGACGTGGCGGCCACCGCGGCAGAGGCGGCTGCGGAGGAGATCGAGGAAATTACCGTCGCCGCGCCCACGGAGGCGGCCGGGGAAGCCGCCCCTGCGGCCGAAGCAGCTGCGATATCCGAGGCTGCGCCGGTCAGCGCGGGACTCGACCCGGAGATCGTCGAGATCTTCATCGAGGAGGCGACCGAAGAGATCGCCAAGATCAACGACCTGTTGCCGCGTTGGCAGGCCAACCGCGGCGATGGCGAAGTGCTGCGCGATCTGCGCCGTTCGTTCCATACCCTGAAGGGCAGCGGCCGCCTGGTCGGCGCCGCGACCATCGGCGAGTTTGCCTGGGCCTTCGAAAACATGCTGAACCGGGTCATCGACAACACCGTCGAGCCGGGCAACGCGATGTTCGACCTGCTGGATCAGGCGGCCGAGGCCATGCCGGAGCTGGTCGCCGAGTTCCGCGAAGGCACGCCGGTCACCACTGACATCGAATGGTTGCAGGAAGCGGCCGCGGCCATGGGCGCCCCCGGTGGTCTGGCGGCCATGTTGCCGCCGGCGCCGGTCGCACCGGCCGTCGAGGAAGTCGCCGTACCGGAGCTGGCGGCGACCGAGCTCGATCCGGTGCTGCTGGAAATCTACGGCCACGAAACCGAGGCCCATCTTGAGAGCATCGAGCAGTTCATCGCGGACTGCCGCGACCACCATAACTGCCGGGTCAGCGAAGGCCTGACGCGCGCCCTGCATACCTTGCAGGGCAGTTCGCGCATGGCCGGGGTGACGGCGGTGGCGGACGTCGCCAGCCCGCTGGAGAAATACGCCAAGGCGCTGCACACCGCCCATGCCTCGGTCTCCGCCGACGGCCTGACTGCCCTGGAAGGCTGTGTGGAGCTGACCCGCGACATGCTCGCCTTCCTCCAGGGCGAGCGCGCCACGGCGCCCGATCACCAGGAAGGCCAGGCCCAGGCCGAGGCGCTGCAACATGTGGCCCTGCACCTGGCCGAAGGCCTGGAAGAGGCCCCCGAAGCGGGGTTGGCGCAGACGCCGGAGCAGTCCGTCGAGGTGGAAGCCCCCGCTGCCGCGGAAGCCGGGGAGGAAAGCATCACCCTGGAGGCCTTGCCGGAGTCCTCGGCCGAGCCCGAAAGTGGCGAGGAAGAAGGCTATACCCTTGAGGATATCGCCTGGCTGACGGCCGAAGCGGAAGACATCGAGGGCATCACCCTGGAGGCGCCGGAGGAAGCGGCGCCCGAAGAGGAGGCGCCGCCGCTGGAAGACATTCTCTCCGCCATCGCGGTGGAGGAAGTCCCGCCCGGGATGGCCGACGTGTTCGAGATGCCGTCCTTCGAGATCGAGGAAGAGCCGGAGGCAGTGTCGGCACCGGAGCCGGAGCCGGAGCCCGAACCCGAGGCGGTGACGGCGCCGCCCATACCGGCTGCACCGTTGCCGGAATACGATCAGGAACTGCTGGATATCTTCCTGGAGGAAGGTGTCGAGATCATCGACGCCAGTGAGGAGTCCCTGCAGGCCTGGCGCGATCATCCCGACGATCGCTCGCTGGTGGAGGCGCTGCAACGGCAGCTGCACACCCTCAAGGGCGGCGCGCGCATGGCCGGCGTCGCGCCCATAGGCGATCTGAGCCACACCCTGGAATCCATATTCGAGGACATCGTCGAAGGGCGCCTGACGCGCTCCAGCGAGATGTTCGACCTGTTGCAGCTGGCCCACGACCGTCTGGTCACCATGCTGGAGCAGGTGCGCAACAACACGGCCGTGGTCTCGGCCGACGATCTCATCGACCGTATCCGCGCCCTGACCGGTATTGCCGCACCGGAGGAGCCGGTGACGGAAGCCGCGCCCCTGGCGGAGTTCCTGCAACAGGCCGGCGGCATCCTCGAGCTTTGCGAGGTGCAGCTGCGTGCCTGGAGCGTGGAGCAGGACAAGCAGCCGTTGCTGGATGAGCTGGAGCGCCAGCTGCGCACACTGAAGGGCGCGGCGCGTGACGCCGGCATCGCCAGCATGGGCGACGTGGCCCACAGCGCGGAATTGATGCTCAATGCCGTGGCCGACGGCCATGTGGCGCTGTCCGAGCGCTTGTTCGCGCTGTTGCAGCGTACCCACGATCGCCTCGCCACCATGGTCGATCAACTGCGCGCCGGTACGGCGCCCATCCCCGACGCCGTGCTGGTTGACGCGATGGACGATCTGGTCGCCGAGAGCCGCATCGCCAAGGTTGCGCCGCCGCCGGTTCCGGTCGCAGCGCCGGCCGTGGTCGAAGTGCTGACGGCGGAGGAAGAGGCCGAACAGGCGCGCAATGATCGCCGCCGTGGCCAGCGCCTGCAGCAGGACGTGGTGCGCGTGCGTTCCGATCTGCTCGACAACCTGGTCAACTTTGCCGGCGAAGTGAGCATTTACCGCTCCCGTGTCGAACAGCAGGTCGGCGGCGTCAATTACAGCCTGCGCGACTTCGGCGACATCCTCGAGCGCATGCACGAGCAGCTGCGCCAGTTCGCCATCGAAACCGAAGCGCAGATGCAGTCGCGCTACGAAGAGGTGGAGAGCTCCGAGTACGAAGATTTCGATCCGCTGGAGTTCGATCGCTTCACCCACATGCAGCAGCTGTCCCGCTCCGCCATGGAAAGTCTCAACGACCTGGTGGAAGTACAGCAGGGCCTGCACGGCATAACCCGCGAGACGGAAACCCTGCTGCTGCAACAGGCCCGCGTCAGTACCGAGCTGCAGGAAGGCCTGATGCACACCCGCATGATGCCGCTGGTGGAGCATGCGCCGCGCCTGCGCCGCATCGTGCGCCAGACCAGCGCCGAACTGGGCCGTGAAGTGGAGCTGAGCTTCCGCGGCGCCGAGGTTGAGATGGACCGCCACATGGTCGAGCGCATGCTCGCCCCCATCGAACATCTGCTGCGCAACGCCATCGCCCACGGCATCGAGACGCCGGAACAGCGCCGCCGTGCCGGCAAGCAGCCGCGCGGCCTGATCATCCTGGCCCAGGTGCGTGAAGGCTCCGAAGTGGTGATGCGCATCATCGACGACGGCGCCGGCATCAATCTGGACCGCGTGCGGCAGAAGGCCATCGAGCGCGGCCTGATGAAGGCCGACGCCGGCCTGTCCGACAAGGAAGTGGTGCACTTCATCCTGGAATCCGGCTTCTCCACCGCCGAGACGTTGACCCAGGTGGCCGGCCGCGGCGTCGGCATGGACGTGGTCAACAGCGAGATCAAGCAGCTGGGCGGCCTGCTGGAGATAGACACCCGCCAGGGCGAGGGCACCACTTTCACCATCCGTCTGCCGCTCACCCTGTCGGTGAGCCGCGCCCTGCTGGTGCAGGCCGGCGAGGAAACCTACGCCGTGCCGATGACCAGCATCCAGGGCATCGAACGCCTGGACGACGGCCAGCTGGCGCAGTTGCTGGCGGTGGAATATCCCACCTACACCCGGCTGGGTCAGGAATACGAATTGCTGCCGCTGGCGGCCACCCTCGGCATGCCCACCGTTGCGACGGCGGGCGAGGCGGGCAAGCGGCCCCTGCTGTTTGCCCACTCCGGCGACCACTACGTGGCCTGGGCGGCGGACAACCTGCTCGGCAGCCGCGAAATCGTGGTCAAGTCCCTGGGGCCGCAGCTGTCCAAGCTGCGCGGCCTGTCCGGCGCCACCATCCTCGGCGACGGCAGCGTCGCGCTGATCCTCGACCTGCCCCTGCTGGCGCGCCTGGGCTTGGCGCAGCGCAGTACCGCGACGGTGGAAGTCGCGGCAAGCAGCGAACAGCCGCTGGTCATGGTGGTGGACGACTCCATCACCGTGCGCAAGGTGACCTCGCGCCTGCTGGAGCGCAACGACATGCGGCCGGTGACGGCGAAGGACGGTCTCGACGCCATCGCCCAGCTGGAGGACGTGATGCCGGACGTGATGCTGCTCGACATCGAAATGCCGCGCATGGACGGATACGAACTCGCCACCCACATCCGCAACACCGAACGGCTCAGACACATCCCGATCATCATGATCACCTCGCGCAGCGGCGAAAAGCACCGCCAGCGCGCCATGGAAATCGGCGTCGATTTCTATATGAGCAAGCCGTACCAGGAAACCGAGCTGCTGGACAACATCCGCAAGTTGATGACACAGCGGCGCGGCGCATGAGGCAGGAAGGCGGAATATGAGCGAAGCGAAGAGTAAACCCGAGGCCGCCCCCGCCGATCCGCTCGCCGGCGTGACAGTGCGCAGCCTGATCGTCCCGCTCAACGGCACCACCCTGGTGCTGCCCAATACGGCCGTGGCGGAGGTGTCCGACTACAAGACGCCGCAGCCCATCGCCGACGCCCCCGCCTGGTTGTTGGGCATGATGCTGTGGCGCGGTCGCTCCATTCCGCTGCTGGCCTGCGAGCCCTTGCTGGGCGGGTCTGCGGGTGTCGGCGGCGTGCACGCCCGCGCGGTGGTCTGCAATACCCTGAACGGTAATTCCCAGCTTCCCTTCATCGCCGTCCTCTCCCAGGGCATTCCGCGCCTGCAGGAGTTGAAGTCCGACACAGTGGAGGTGGTGGCTGCGGCGGATGACGATTCCGCGGTGGTGGCGGCAAGACTGCTGCTGGGTGGACGTGAAGCGGTTATTCCCGACCTGGACGTTATGGAACGGCAATTGTTGCAGCTGGGTGTCAGAGTGGGTTGATTCGGGCTAGAATCGCCCTATTGAAAAAACGCAATTATCGAGCGGCAATAATGACCACTAAAACGAATCATGCTGATGCAGCCCGGCACGGGCGCGCGCCCACCCGGCGGATTGGTCTGCTGCTGTCCGCCGTGCTGATCCTTACCGGCGCAGGCAGCAGCATCGCCGCGACCCAGGAAGAGATCCTCGCCGAGCGCAACCGTCTGCTGCAAATCATCAAGGAAGTGGAAAGCGACACCTCGCTGCGCGCCGCGGCCATTGCCGAGGGTGCCGACCGCTCCCTGCTGTGCAGCAGCTGCCACGGCCGCGACGGCAACAGCAAGCAGCCGGATACCCCGAACCTGGCCAGCCAGCACCCGGCCTACCTGCTGGAGCAGCTGCAGCTGTTCGCTTCCGGCCAGCGCAAGAATTTCGTCATGCAGTCGCTGGCGGCCAACTTCAGCACCGCCGACAAGGTGAACTTGGCCATCTACTATTCGAGCATGCCGGTGCAGCCGGCGCCGTACGACAAGACTTTGGCCAGCCGCGGCAAGCGCATCTATGACAGCGTCTGCTTCGTCTGCCACGGCACCAACGGCAAGGGCGAAGAAGGGTTTGCCCGCATCGCCGGCCAGAAGCCGGAGTATGTGAGCAAGACCCTGCACCGTTACCGCGCCAACGCCCAGGGCAAGGCCGATCCCGATGAGGTCAAGCGTACCAACCCGCGCATGGAGCAGGTGACGCAGAATCTCAGCGACGAAGACATCCGCGAACTGGCCAATTACGTCGCTTCGCTACGCTAGTTCAAGGTTCAAGGTTCAAGTTCCCCTTGGGGTTCTTTGAACTTCGAACCTTGAACGGTTTTTAAAAGTCTCCCCACCGCGCCTGCAACACCGCCAGGGCCGCCACGCCGGCGGTCTCGGTGCGTAATACGCGCGGGCCGAGCTGGATGCCGCGGTAACCGGCGCGTTGCGCCGATTTCAGTTCCACCTCGCTCAAGCCCCCTTCCGGTCCCACCAGCAGGCTGACCTGTGACGGTGTTGCGGCGATGGCTGCGATGCCGCCGTCCGCCAGCGGGTCCAGGGTCAGGCGCAATTCGTTGTGATCCTGCGCCAGCCATGTCTCCAGCGACAGGGGGTGTTCGATGACGGGAATGCGGTTGCGCCCGCACTGTTCGCAGGCGCTGACGGCCACCGCCTGCCAGTGCTGCAATTTCTTCTCCCAGCGTTCGCCGGACAGGCGCACGTTGCAGCGCTCGGTGATCACCGGCACCACGCGTACCACGCCCAGTTCCGTAGCCTTCTGGATGGCGTAGTCCATGCGCTCACCCTTGGCGATGCCCTGGGCCAGGGTAATGGCCAGCGGCGACTCGGTTTCGCGAGCGCTGAATTCGCCCACCGCCACCGTGGCGCTGCGCTTGCCGACCTCATGCAGATGCGCCGCGTATTCACCGCCCTCGCCGTTGAACAGCGTCAGCGCCGCACCGGCCGACAGGCGCAGCACGCGGGTCACGTGATTGGCGGCACTGTCACTCAGTTCAACGACGGCGCCGGATGCGAGTGAGCCCGGTTGATGGATGCGAGGGACGCGCATGGTTTTTTTACCAAACGGAGAGATACAAGATACAAGAGCAAAGATACAAGGGAAGGAACTCGCTGCGTGAGTGCTGATTGAAATTCAAACCACCGTGCGCGCAGCGCACTCATCCCCTTGTATCTTGCATCTGTCCTCTTGTATCTGATTTTGCGCGGTCAGCGCGGCAGGCCCAGCGCGCGCCAGATGGCATGGGTGGGTTCGAACTGGTTCATGGTGTAGAAGTGCAGGCCCGGCGCGCCGGCGTCCAGCAGGCGGCGGCACAGCTCCGCCGTCACCTCCAGGCCGTAGGCGCGGATCGCCTCCAGGTCTTCGCCCATGCCCTCCAGCCGCTTGGCCAGCCAGCGCGGGATCTCGGCGCCGCAGGCGTCGGAGAAGCGCGCCAGTTGCTTGTAGTTGGTGATGGGCATGATGCCGGGCACGATGGGCAGGTCGAGTCCCATCCGTTCGCACTCGTCGATGAAGCGCAGGTAGGCATCCAGGTTGTAGAAGTACTGGGTGATGGCGGCGTTGGCACCGGCCTCCACCTTGCGCTGGAAGTTCAGCAGGTCCTTCTGTGCCGACGGCGCCTGGGGATGGAACTCCGGGTAGGCGGCGACTTCGATATGGAAGTGGTCGCCGGTCTCGCTGCGGATGAACTCCACCAGCTCGTTGGCATACTGGAACTCGCCGGTGTCGCGCATGCCCGAGGGCATGTCGCCGCGCAGGGCGACGATGCGTCTCACCCCCAGCGCCTTATAACCCTGCAGGATTTCGCGCAGCATCTCGCTGGAGGAGCCGATACAGGACAGATGCGGCGCCGCGTCGAGCCCGGCGGCCAGCAGGTCGCCGATGGTCTCCAGGGTGCCCTGCTGGGTACTGCCGCCGGCACCGTAGGTGACCGAGGCATAGACCGGTTTCAGCTCGGCAAACTTGTCGCGTGCCGCCAGCAGCTTCTGCCGGCCTTCCGGCGTCTTGGGCGGAAAGAACTCGAAACTGAAACCGGGCCGGTACTTCTTTTGCGAATCCATATAGCACCCTCCACAAAACACAATTGCCGCAGAGACGCGGAGGCGCAGAGCTATTGTTTAACTCATTTAAACTCTGCGCCTCCGCGTCTCCGCGGCAGGTGTGAAGTTTTAGTAACGGTAGTGGTTGGGCTTGTAGGGGCCTTCCACCGGGACGCCGATGTAGTCGGCCTGTTCCTGACTCAGGGTGGTGAGGTTCACGCCGATCTTCTTCAGGTGCAGGCGCGCCACCTTCTCGTCCAGGTGCTTGGGCAGGACGTAGACCTTGTTCTCGTACTGGTCGCGGTTGCCGAAGAATTCCATCTGCGCGATCACCTGGTTGGTGAACGAGGCGGACATGACGAAGCTGGGGTGGCCGGTGGCGCAGCCCAGGTTCACCAGGCGGCCCTTGGCCAGCACGATGATGCGCTTACCGTCGGGGAAGATGACGTGGTCGACCTGGGGCTTGATCTCCTCCCACTGGTACTGCTCCAGCGAGGCGATTTCGATCTCGGAGTCGAAGTGGCCGATGTTGCAGACGATGGCCTGATCCTTCATCGCGGCCATGTGGTCGTGATTGATCACATTCACGTTGCCGGTGGTAGTGACGAAGATGTCGCCCAGCTTGCAGGCCTCGGCCATGGTCACCACGCGGTAGCCTTCCATCGCCGCCTGCAATGCGCAGATGGGATCGATCTCGGTGACCCAGGTGGTGGCGCCCATGCCGCGGAAGGCCTGGGCGCAGCCCTTGCCCACGTCGCCGTAGCCGAGCACCACGCAGATCTTGCCGGCGATCATCACGTCGGTGGCGCGCTTGATGCCGTCGAGCAGGGACTCGCGGCAGCCGTACAGGTTGTCGAACTTGCTCTTGGTGACCGAGTCATTGACGTTCATGGCCGGGAACAGCAGCTCGCCGCGCTTCTGCATTTCATACAGGCGGTGCACGCCGGTGGTGGTCTCCTCGGTGACGCCCTTGATGCCCTTGGCCATCTTGGTCCATTTGCCCGGGTTGTTCTTCAGGCTCTGGCGCACCAGCTCCAGGAACACCTTCCATTCCGGATTGGCGTTGGCGGCAGCGTCGGGCACCTTGCCCGCGGCCTCGTATTCCACGCCCTTGTGCACCAGCATGGTGGCGTCGCCGCCGTCGTCGAGGATCATGTTGGGGCCGTCGAAGCCGGCCCAGGTCATGGCCTGCTCGGTGCACCACCAGTACTCCTCCAGCGACTCGCCCTTCCAGGCGAATACCGGGATGCCGGCGGCGGCGATGGCGGCGGCGGCATGATCCTGGGTGGAGTAGATGTTGCACGAGGCCCAGCGCACTTCGGCGCCCAGGTCCACCAGGGTCTCGATGAGCACGGCGGTCTGGATGGTCATGTGCAGGGAGCCGGAGATGCGCGCGCCCTTGAGCGGCTTCTTGGCGCCGAATTCCTCGCGCAGGGCCATCAGGCCCGGCATTTCGGTCTCGGCGATCTGGATCTCTTTGCGGCCCCAGGCGGCCTGGGACATATCGGCGACTTTGTAGTCGGTGAAGTTGGCGACAGCGTTCATTGAAATACTCCATCAAGAACGAGCGCCGTTGTTACAGAACCGCTTCCCTGAGCCTGACGGGATCTAACCCGCTGCAGCGCTCCTCAGGGACGCGGCAACTACTTCAATCCCCGTCGCAGAGACGCGGAGACACAGAGATTTTCAAAACGAATTCACCTCGGCGGGTCTGCGTCTCTGCGACAGAGTGTTTTCCGCGATTACTTGATCCCCGCCGCGTCGCGCAGGATGTCGGCCTTGTCGGTGCGCTCCCAGGTGAAGTCCGCGTCCTCGCGGCCGAAGTGGCCGTAGGCGGCGGTCTTGCGGTAGATGGGACGACGCAGGTCGAGCATTGCGATGAGGCCGCGCGGGCGCAGGTCGAAGTGGGCGCGCACCAGCTCCACCAGGCGTTCGGTGGGCACCTTGCCGGTGCCGAAGGCATCGACGCTGATGGAGGTGGGCTCGGCCACGCCGATGGCGTAGGACACCTGCACCTCGCAGCGTTCGGCCAGGCCGGCGGCGACGATGTTCTTGGCCACGTAGCGGCCGGCATAGGCGGCGGAGCGGTCCACCTTGGAGGGGTCCTTGCCGGAGAAGGCGCCGCCGCCGTGACGGGCCATGCCGCCGTAGGTGTCGACGATGATCTTGCGGCCGGTGAGGCCGCAGTCGCCCATCGGGCCGCCGATGACGAAGCGGCCGGTGGGGTTGATGAAGAAGCGGGTGTCCTTGGTGATCCACTCCGCCGGCAGCACCGGCAGGATGATCTCGTCCATCACGGCCTCGTGCAGGGTCTTCTGGCTGATTTCCGGACCATGCTGGGTGGATAGCACCACCGCATCGATGGCGACGGGCTTGTGACCCTTGTAGCGGAAGGTGACCTGGCTCTTGGCGTCGGGGCGCAGCCAGGACAGCATGCCGTTCTTGCGCACTTCGGCCTGACGGGCCACCAGGTTGTGGGCGTAGCAGATGGGGGCGGGCATCAGCACGTCGGTCTCGTTGCTGGCGTAGCCGAACATCAGGCCCTGATCGCCGGCGCCCTGCTCGTGGTTCTCGCTCTCGTCCACGCCCATGGCGATGTCCGGCGACTGCTTGCCGATGGCGTTCAGCACCGCGCAGGTCTCCCAGTCGTAACCCATCTCCGAGCTGTTGTAGCCGATGTCCTTGATCACGCCGCGGGCGACGGCCTCGTAGTCGACCACGGCGTGGGTGGTTATTTCGCCGGCGACCAGGGCCAGACCGGTCTTGACCAGGGTCTCGCAGGCGACGCGCGCCATGGGGTCCTGCGCCAGGATGGCGTCGAGCACGGCATCGGAGATTTGATCGGCAACCTTGTCCGGGTGCCCTTCGGAGACGGATTCAGAGGTGAACAAGTAGCTGTTGGACATGCTTATTCTCTGTTGACCGGCGTCGCGAACGCGCGGCCGGGCCCAGGCCCGTGGAAGTTGAACCGCGCATTATAAGCGTTTGCGGGAAATTGTTAAGACTCTCCGTGGCTTGCGCGGGCGGGATTTTTCGGCGCTCCCGTCCCGGCTGCGCGAAGGCCGGGGGGCCGCCGGTACCGGGATAACCCCCGGCCCCAGGGGGGTATGTCGTGTAATTCTCGGCTCCGCAGTGTAAAGTTGACCCCCCCTGCCGGCGCCGTGGCCGGCGGGTTGGGCATGCGGCCTGCTGCCGTTTTCCGCCGCCAATAGCGGAAGTTATGGGCATAAAACAGAAAGTTATGGATAACGGAGATATTGCCGCAAAGGCCACGATTGGGTAAAAATCGGGTGTTCTTACATCAGCCGCGGGAATCAAGAAGGCAGAAAATGCCGCCCCTGCGCTCGGTGCGCGCGTGACGCGATGCCGAATATAACAACAGAATTTTGATGTCTTGCTGGGAGTAACGCGGTGCGCGCGCGTCAGCGCCGCACCGAAAGAATGTATCAATGACAAGGCCACGTCGCGCACCGTGCTTCGCGATGCGTAGTGTGGTCGTCCCTGTCTCATTCTCCCCCGACGTCAAAGCGTGACCGGTTGCAAACACGTGCGGTGTTGCACGTGCAGTCAAGGTTTTGAGTATTCATCTATCCAGGAGAAGCACATGTCGAATCGTAAAGAACTAGCCAACGCCATCCGCGCCCTGAGCATGGATGGGGTGCAGAAAGCAAACTCGGGTCACCCCGGCGCCCCCATGGGCATGGCCGATATCGCCGAGGTGCTGTGGAACAGCCACATGAAGCACAACCCGGCCAACCCGAAGTGGGCCGACCGCGATCGTTTCATTCTGTCCAACGGTCACGGCTCCATGCTGATCTACTCCCTGCTGCACCTGACCGGCTACAACCTTTCCATCGACGATCTGAAGAGCTTCCGCCAGCTGCACTCCAAGACCCCGGGTCATCCCGAGTACGGTTACACCGACGGCGTGGAGACCACCACCGGCCCGCTGGGCCAGGGCATCACCAACGGCGTCGGCATGGCGCTGGCCGAGCGCACCCTGGCCGGCCAGTTCAACCGCCCCGGCCACCACGTCGTCGATCACTACACCTACGTGTTCATGGGCGACGGCTGCATGATGGAAGGCATCTCCCACGAAGCCTGCTCCCTGGCCGGCACCCTGGGCCTGGGCAAGCTGATCGCGTTCTGGGATGACAACGGCATCTCCATCGACGGCCACGTCGACAACTGGTTCACCGACGACACCCCGAAGCGCTTCGAAGCCTACGGCTGGCACGTGGTGCGCGGCGTGGACGGTCACGACGCCGCCGCCATCGACAAGGCCATCCACGAGGCCAAGAGCGTCAACGACAAGCCGACCCTGATCTGCTGCAAGACCGTGATCGGTTACGGCGCGCCCAACCTGTGCGGCAGCCACGACTGCCACGGTGCCCCGCTGGGCGGCGACGAAATCAACGCCACCCGCGAAAACCTGGGCTGGAAGCACGAGCCCTTCGTCATTCCCGCCGACGTGTACAAGGGCTGGGATGCCAAGGACAAGGGCGCCAAGGCACAGGCCCACTGGGAAGAGAAGTTCGCCGCCTACCGCAAGGAATTCCCGGAACTGGCCGCCGAGTTCGAGCGCCGCGTCATCCGCGGTGAACTGCCGTCCAACTGGCAGCAGGTGGCCGACGATTTCATCAAGGCCGTCAACGACAAGGCCGAGACCATCGCTTCGCGCAAGGCCTCGCAGAATGCCATCGGCGGCTACGCCAAGGCGCTGCCCGAGTTCCTCGGCGGCTCCGCCGACCTGACCCCCTCCAACCTGACCAACTGGAAGGAAGCCAAGGCGATCACCAACACCGTCGCCGACGGCAACTACCTGTCCTACGGCGTGCGCGAGTTCGGCATGTCCGCCATCATGAACGGCGTCACCCTGCACGGCGGCTTCATTCCGTTCGGCGGCACCTTCCTGATGTTCTCCGAGTACGCGCGCAACGCCCTGCGCATGGCCGCGCTGATGAAGGTCCGCACCCTCTTCGTGTACACCCATGACTCCATCGGTCTGGGCGAAGACGGTCCGACCCACCAGCCGGTGGAGCAGATCGCCACCCTGCGCCTGATCCCCAACATGAGCGTGTGGCGTCCCTGCGATGCCGTGGAATCCGCGGTGGCCTGGCGCTGTGCCATCGAGAAGAAGACCGGCCCCAGCTGCCTGATCTTCTCCCGCCAGAACCTGGCCCACATGCCGCGCAGCGCCGAGCAGATCGCCAACATCACCCGCGGCGCCTACGTGCTGCAGGAAGGCGCTGCCAATCCCGACGCCATCATCATCGCCACCGGCTCCGAAGTGGAGCTGGCGACGAAGGCTGCCGCCGAACTGGCCGGCAAGGGCAAGAAGGTACGCGTGGTTTCCATGCCCAGCGTCGAAACCTTCGATGCGCAGGACGCTGCCTACAAGGAAGCCGTGCTGCCCGCCGCCTGCACCAAGCGCGTCGCAGTGGAAGCCGGTGTGACCGCCGGCTGGTACAAGTATGTTGGCCTCAATGGCAAGGTGATTGGTCTCGACCGTTTCGGTGAGTCCGCCCCGGCCGGTCAGCTGTTCAAGGAATTCGGCTTCACCGTGGAAAACGTGGTGAAGGCTGTCGAGTCCGTCCTCTAAACCATTCAACAGGAGAACTATTCAATGGCTATCAAAGTCGGTATTAATGGGTTCGGTCGCATCGGCCGTATGGTGTTCCGTGCCGTTGCCAAGGACTTCCCCGGTATCGAGATCGTTGCCATCAACGACCTGCTCGACGCCGAATACCTGGCCTACATGCTGAAGTACGACTCCGTGCATGGCCGCTTCAATGGCGACATCTCCGTCGACGGCAGCAACATGGTGGTGAACGGCAAGAAGATCCGCCTGACCGCCGAGCGCGACCCGTCCAACCTGAAGTGGAACGAAGTGGGCGCCGACGTCGTCATCGACTGCACCGGTTTCTTCCTGACCACCGAGTCCTGCGAGGCCCACCTCAAGGCCGGCGCCAAGAAGGTCGTGCAGTCCGCTCCGTCCAAGGACGACACCCCGATGTTCGTGTACGGCGTGAACCACGCCACCTACGCCGGCCAGACCATCGTCTCCGCCGCGTCCTGCACCACCAACTGCCTGGCCCCCATCGCCAAGGTGCTGCACGACAACTTCGGCATCAAGCGCGGCCTGATGACCACCGTGCACGCCGCCACCGCCACCCAGAAGACCGTTGATGGCCCGTCCTCCAAGGACTGGCGCGGCGGCCGCGGCATCCTGGAGAACATCATCCCGTCCTCCACCGGTGCCGCCAAGGCCGTGGGCAAGGTGCTGCCCGAGCTGAACAAGAAGCTCACCGGCATGGCCTTCCGCGTGCCGACCTCCGACGTCTCCGTGGTCGACCTGACCGTCGAGCTGAACAAGGATGCCAAGTACGAAGACATCTGCGCCGCCATGAAGAAGGCCTCCGAAGGCGAGCTGAAGGGCGTGCTGGGCTACACCAACGAGAAGGTGGTCTCCACCGATTTCGTCGGCAACAGCGCCCCGTCCACCTTCGACGCCGAAGCCGGCATCGCCCTGGACGGTACCTTCGTCAAGGTCGTGTCCTGGTACGACAACGAGTACGGCTACACCTGCAACATGCTGCGCCTGGTCGAGCACGTTGCTAAATAAGTGACAAGTAACAAGTGACAAGAATGTGCTGGCGGGCTCCGCCCGCCAGCCATCTTGCAACTTGCAACTTGAAACTTGTAACTGCCGTCAAGAGAGCCATTGGCCAAGCCCCGCGGTTTGGCCAATGACTTTCAAACTTTACGAGGGAGCTGAACCATGTCTGTAATCAAGATGACCGATCTCGATCTCAAGGGTAAGCGCGTCTTCATCCGTGCCGACCTGAACGTGCCGGTGAAGGACGGCAAGGTCACTTCCGATGCCCGCATCACTGCCTCCATGCCCACCATCGAATTCGCCCTGAAGGCCGGCGCCAAGGTCATGGTGACCTCGCATCTGGGCCGTCCCACCGAAGGCGAGTGGAGCGAAGATATTTCCCTCAAGCCCGTCGCCGACGTGCTGTCCGCCAAGCTGGGCAAGCCCGTGCGCCTGATCAAGGATTGGGTCGACGGCGGCTTCGACGTTGCCGAAGGCGAGCTGGTCCTGCTGGAGAACTGCCGCGTCAACAAGGGCGAGAAGAAGAACGTCGAAGAGACCGCCAAGAAGTACGCCGCCCTGTGCGACGTGTTCGTGATGGACGCCTTCGGCACCGCCCACCGCGCCGAAGCCTCCACACACGGCGTGGCCAAGTTCGCGCCCACCGCCGCCGCCGGCATCCTGCTCACCGGAGAGCTGGACGCGCTGAACAAGGCGCTGGCCGCCCCGGCCCGCCCGATGGTCGCCATCGTCGGCGGCTCCAAGGTTTCCACCAAGCTGACCGTGCTGGAATCCCTGTCCGAGAAGGTCGACCAGATGGTGGTCGGCGGCGGTATCGCCAACACCTTCCTCAAGGCCACCGGCAAGAACGTCGGCAAGAGCCTGTGCGAGGACGACCTGGTTCCCACCGCGCAGATGCTGATGGAAAAGATGAGCAAGCGCGGCGCCAAGATTCCGGTCGCCGTCGACGTGGTGTGCGGCAAGAAGTTCGACGCCAACGAGCCCGCGGTGCTGAAGGATGCCGGGGCCGTGGCCGACGACGACATGATCTTCGA
>Ga0299912_10001442_pt1 | contig 19160 bp, 26 predicted proteins | sample RVTome_2_FD_207667 | JGI IMG/M metagenome (GOLD analysis project Ga0299912, IMG submission 207667) | Soil microbial communities from uranium-contaminated site in the Upper Colorado River Basin, Wyoming, United States - RVT95D214 (version 2) ... | reverse complement strand
GGAAGACACTCTGCGCCGCCGGTTCCTGCTCAGCCTCGAGTATCTGGAGACGGTCTACAAACCGATCGTCGATGGGTGGGAAATCTACGCCAGTGGCGAAGGCGGCATGGATCTGATAGATTGGGGACCGCGATGAGCACCATCTTCGACCGCAAAACCACGCTGAAGGCCCTGCGCGCCGCCGCCTGGACGGCCGAGCATGGCACGCGCGAGGAGAAATCCGGTCGCTTCCTGCCGCCGCCCGGCTGGAAGGGCCATCTGGTCACGGCCGCCGACGCCGAGACTGCCCGCGCGCCTCGGTCCAAGCGGGCCTGAACGCCAGCGAAGGGTTGCGCTGTCCGCTCGCGGAGAGATCCGTTGAGCCTCAAGACCGGACCTCGGTTCGGCCAGCCCCGCCAAGGCCATAACAAGCCGGGCGGGGTTGCTTGTTTCGGGGACCTGCGGCACTCCCACGCCATGACCGACGAACCTGACAAGCCGCTTGGCGACTCTCCCCCCGACCGCCTCTCCTCCAATCCCAAGAGCCCGCACTACGACGAGGCCGTCCTCGCCCGTGGCGTGGGGATCCGCTTCAAGGGGGAGGAGAAGACCACCGTCGAGGAGTACTGCGTCTCCGAGGGCTGGGTGCGGCTGGCGGTGGGCTCCAAGGTCGACCGCTTCGGCCAGCCCCTGACCATCAAGCTCTCCGGCCCCGTGGAGCCCTACTTCCGGGACGTCGAAGCGTAGCTCGTCGTCCCGGACGGCCCGCAGGGGCGATCCGGGACCCAGGGCGGCGCGCGGGGATTCTGGGTCCCGGCTCTCCGCTTCGCTGCGGCCGGGATGACGAACGGAGCTAGGCCTCCGCGCTCGCCGTCGCCTTCTCCTTCGCCGCCGCGCCCTGGGCCGGGGCGAGGACGAAGTCGTATTCGATGGTCCAGAACTGGGTGTCGCACCGCTCGCCGCCCGGGGCGACGCCGGGCGGGTTCAGCACGAAGTCGGCGATCAGCTCGGCCTTCACGCCGAACACCACGTCGTTTTCCAGATACTCCCCGCCGCGCTTGAACAGGTGGGTGATGATCGTCTCGCAGCCGGGCGCGCTGATGATGAAGTGCACGTGGGCGGGGCGGAAGTGGCTGATGTCGGTGAGCCGGATCAGCTCGCCCACCGGGCCGTCCATGGGGATGGTGTAGCCCTTGGGCGCGATGGTCTTGACCAGATAGCGGCCGTCCGGGCCAGAGTGGAAGACGCCGCGCAGATAGGGCCCCTCGCGGTGCTCCAGCTGAACCTCGTAGACCCCCTCCTCGTCCGCCTGCCACATGTCGAGCACGGCGCCGGCGACGGGGCGGCCCTGCATGTCGGACACCTTGCCGTGGATATAGCAGGGCAGGCCCGCCACCCCCTCGGCCATGTCGCCGCCGGCGGGAAGCTCGGGCGAGCCCTCCACATAGAACGGCCCCAGCACCGTGTGCGGCGTCGCGCCCTTGGGCAGGCGGTCGTTCATCATCACCGCGAGCATGGACACGCCCAGCACGTCCGACAGCAGGATGTTCTCGCCGCGCGCCTCGGTGGTCCATTGTCCCACCCGCGCCAGGAATTGGAGGCCCGCCATCCATTCGGCCTGGGTGAGCTTCACCTCCTTGGCGAAGGCGTGCAGGTGGCGCACCGCCGCGGTCATGATCTCGGCCGTGCGCGGATCGTGGGCGGTCTTCCAGCGGGCGACGGCCTGGTCGGTGATCGTCTCGATGGTCGAGTAGGGCATGGCGCTTGGCTCCCAATCCTTCCAGCTCGGCGGCTTTTCGTCAGCTTGCGCGCCAGGGCCAGCCAGTCAAGCCGACCTTATCCTTCTCCCCCGGCGGGAGAGGGTGGCGGCCGAAGGCCGTCGGATGAGGGGTCGCGCGGTCCTCTGAGCCTCGACCTAAGCTCAGAGGGAGCAAACCCGAGAGGGCTTTCAACCCCTCACCCGACCCCCTCCGGGGGTCACCCTCTCCCGCAAGGGGAGAGGGGAATCCCGCCGCCTACCTCGCCAGCACCGCCGCCTGCTCGGCGGTGAGGAAGCCGTCGCGCGGGACGCCGGCGGAAAGCTGCCAGGCGCGCAGGGCGGCCCGGGACTTGCGTCCCATGTCGCCGTCGATCTTGCCCTCGTAATAGCCGAGCCGGGCCAGGCCCGCCTGGGCGGCCATTCGGGTCTCGCGCGGCAGGGCCGGATCGGTCGGCCAGGGCTTGCGGATCGCGACCTCCCCGGCCGCGAACTTGGAGAGCAGCGACACCCCCACCGCATAGGGCATGCTCGGGTTATAGGCCTCGAAGGCCGAGTAGTTGGCGAAGGCCAGGAACGCCGGCCCCTTGATCCCCGACGGCAGCAGCAGGCGCGCGGTCGCGGCGCGGTCGGCCGCGCTCCACGGGGCGCCCGAGGCCCGGGGCGCGCCCAGCGCCTGCCAGCGGTCGGGGGGCAGGGCGGTGATCTCCACCTCGGTCTTGGAGAGGTCAAAGCCGGGGGCGAGAGCGACCTCTTCCAGCCAGCTCTGCCCGGGCTTCCAGCCGGTCTCGCCCACGAGGTGCGAGGCGGCGCTGGCCAGGGCGTCCGGGGCGCTCGCCCACACGTCGATGCGGCCGTCGCCGTCGAAGTCCACGCCGTACTTCAGATAGTTGGTGGGCATCAGTTGGGTCTGGCCCAGCGCCCCGGCGTAGGAGCCGATCAGCCGCGCGCGCGCCACGACGCCGCTTTGCAGGATCTTCAGGCCGGCCAGGAACTCGGCGGACCAATCCGCCCCGCCCGAGCCGGCCGCGCCGTGGGTGGCGGTGGCGCGCAGTACGTCGCGGTCGCCGATGTTGGCGCCATAGTCGGACTCCATGCCCCAGAACGCGGTCAGCACCCCGGCGGGAACCCCGAACCGCGCCTGAACGCCCGCAAGCTGCGGCGTGGCGGCGAGCTTGGCCCGCGCCTTCTGGCCGCGCCCGTTCAAGAGCCGCGTCACATAGTCCGCCAGGGTGAGGTTGGTCTCCGCCGCCGAGGCGCGCCGGGCGATGACCACCGGATCCGGCGTCAGGCCCTGCAGGGCCGCCTCCCAGGCGTCGGCGCTGACGCCGGCGAGGAGGGCGCGGGCCCGCTGGGCGCCCACCCAGTCGTCGAACTCGGCCTGGGTGAGGGCGTCGGCTTGAGCGCGGGCGGCGAATGCGGCGCCCGACGCGAGGGTCGCTAGGGCGCCGACCAAGACCGCGCGGCGAGGGGGACGGGCGGAGGTCATTGGTTGGCTCCAGGCTGGGCCTCTGCGCGCAGGCGTCCGGCCAGATCGACGGTCAGATGCCCGTCCGGTGTCAGCCCCCGCGCGCTCTGCCAGGCCTTCAGCGCCGCGCGGGTCCGGGTTCCGATCACCCCGTCGGCCGCGCCCGCGTCATAGCCCAGGGCGACGAGGGCGCTCTGGGCGTCCGTACGGTCCGCGCGCGACAGGGGCGCCTCCACCGGCCAGGGAGTGGACAGGGGCGGTGAGCCGGCCGCGGCGTCGGCGATCAGTCCCACGGCCAGGGCGTAGCTGGTGGAGTTGTTGTAGGCGCGGATCACGAAGTGGTTGGGCAGGGCGAGAAAGGCCGGCCCCGCCGCCCCCGCCGGGACCAGCAGCACGCAGGGCGCCTGGGCGTCCGCCGCGCTCCAGGCCTTGCCGTCGGCGCGCCTCACGCCCCGCTGCGCCCAGAAGGCCGGGGGCTTGGAGTCGCTCTCGGCCAGGGCGAAGTCGAAGCCCGAGGGCAGGATCGCCTCATAGGCCCAGCCTTGGCCGCGCCGCCAGCCGGCGCCGGCCAGCAGGTTCGCGGCCGAGCCCAGGGCGTCGGGGGCGGAGCCCCAGATGTCGCGCCGGCCGTCGCCGTCGACGTCCACCGCGCGCTTCAGATACATGCTGGGCAGGAACTGGGTCTGGCCCATGGCGCCGGCCCAGGACCCGGTCAGCCCCTCGCGCGGCGTCTCCCCGGCGACAAGGATGCGCACCGCCGCCAGAAGCTCGCCCTCGGCCCAGCGCCGCCGCCGGCCGTCGGCGGCCAGGGTGGCGAGCGAGCGGATCACGTCGTAGTCGCCCTGGGTCTTGCCGAAGTCGCTCTCCAGGCCCCAGACGCCGATCAGGATGGCGGGGTCCACGCCGAAGCGCGCCTGGATGGTTGCGAGCACGTCATGCTGGGCGGCGAGCCCCGCCCGTCCGCCGGCGATGCGGTCGTCCGAGACGGCGGCGGCCATGTAGTCGCCGACGGAGCGGGTGAACTCCGGCTGGCGGCGGTCGGCGGCCACCACCCGGGGGTCGGGCGTCAGCCCCGCCAGGGCCGCGCGCAGGGGCTCGGGCGGCCAGCCGGCGGCGACCTGGCGGGTCAGGAAGTCCAGCGCCCAGGCGTCGAACCCCTCGTCGCCGGACTGGGTCGGGGGGCTGAGCCCCGCCGAAGCCCGCACAAGCGGGGTCACCGGGTCGATCAGCCCCACGGCGCCGGACATCAGAAACAGCCGTCGATCCATCGACTCGCAGACTCTCAAAGCCTCAAGCCGCCGTCTAGCATCGTCGCCGGCCCGCAATAGGGCGCAGGGGCGGGGTCCAAATTGACTTTGCCGTGATCGGGCCCTATATGCCCGCGCTCCCGGATTTCAGGGTTTGTCAGGCGCTCGCGCCCCAGGAAGAAGACGTCGGCGATGAAAGTCAGAAGCTCATTGAAAGCGCTCAAGACTCGCCATCGCGACTGCAAGCTGGTGCGCCGCAAGGGCCGGGTCTATGTGATCAACAAGACCAACCCCCGCTTCAAGGCTCGCCAGGGCTGACCAGCCGGCCGTAGCGGGCAGGAGGTTCGCGCCGTGAGCGATGAGCCCAAGCCCGACGACGAAGCCATCAAGTCCAAGCTCGCCGCCCTGCGCCAGGAGCACGAGGATCTCGACGCCGCCATCGCGGCGTTTCAGGCCGCGCCCAACCCCGATCAGATCCGCATCGCGCGGTTGAAGAAACGCAAGCTCGCCCTGCGCGACCAGATCGCGCAGCTGGAAGACCAGCTTACGCCCGACATCATCGCTTAGGCGCCTGCTGTCCTCCCCCATGCAATGGGGGAGGACAAGGTCGGCCCTACGCGGCCTTGGCCAGCGCCGGCTTGTTCTCCAGCAGCAGCAGGCCGGAGGCCGTGTTCGAGATCGGGACGTGGTAGTTGCGGTGCAGCTGCGACACCCGGCCGGTCAGGGCGCCGCGCATGGCGATCCAGTTCAGGATCTCGACGCCCTGTGTGCCCGCCAGCTTGACCAGGTCGTGGGTGGAATAGCCGAGCAGGGCCTCGGGGTCGCTCACCAGGGCGTCCAGGCAGAGCTTATCGAAGTCCTTGTTGATGAAGCCCGCGCGCTCGCCGTCGAGCTGGTGCGACAGGCCGCCGGTGCCCAGCACCACCACCTTCAGGTCCTTGGGGTAGGAGTCGATGGCGCGGCCGACGGCTTGGCCCAGCTTGTAGCAGCGGCGGGCCGAGGGCAGCGGGTGCTGCACGGTGTTGATCAGGACGGGGACGAACCGGACCGGCCGCCCGTCGCCCGGCCAGAACAGCTCCATCGGATTGACGAAGGCGTGGTCCACCTTCACCTGCTGGCAGGTGGCCACGTCGAACTCGTCGGCCACGAGGCTCTCGATGATGTGCCAGGACAGGTCCGGATCGCCCGGATAAGGCGGCTTGATCGGCAGCCCCCAGCCCTCGTCCTCGCTGGTGTACTCCTTGGCGGCGCCGACCGCGAAGGTCGGCAGGTTGTCCAGGAAGAAGTTCAGGCCGTGGTCATTGTAGAAGATCACGCAGACGTCCGGCTTCTCGCGCGACAGCCATTCGCGCACCGGCGGAAAGCCGTCGAAGAACGGCTTCCAGTAGGGGTCGTTCTGCAGCCCCTTGACGATGGCGGCGCCGATCGCCGGCACGTGCGACGTGCCGAGGCCTCCGATGATCCTGGCCATGACTTTATCCTTTAAGTGGCGGATTCCAGCAGCTTGGCCTTGAAGGCCTCGACCGACATGCCGGTCTGCTGCGCGCCGATGTCCTGCACGTTCAGGCCGAAGATGCCGGCGAACTTGGCGAGGTAGTAGACGTTGCCGCCCGCCGCGATCAGCGCCAGCACGTTGCGCGCCTTGATCGCCGCGCGCTGCTCGGCGTTCAGGCCGAACTTGGCGCAATAGGCGTCCTCGTCCTTGCGGAACTCGGCGCGGTTTTCTGCGCTGTTGAAGGAGAAGCACATCCGGTTCAGCGCCAAGCCCTTCTGGGCCTCGTCGCCGTCGAACAGGGTGGTGCCGGGGATGTCTTGGGTCTGGCTCATGGCGGCTGGATGAACCCGGGCCGGGCCCGGGGCTTTGATCCGGATCAAGCGCCTGTGAGGCGAATTGCCTTCGCCGGCCCTAACCACTATGCCCGTCGGCGTCCCCGCCAAGCCCCACCCGTCGGAACCCGCGCCCATGATCATCGACTGCCACGGCCACTACACCACCGCGCCCGCCGATCTGCAGCGGTTCCGGGACGAGCAGGTCGCGCACTTCAAGGACGCCTCCGCTCCGGCGCCGGGGGGGCTCAAGATCGGCGACGACGAGATCCGCGAGAGCATCGAGAACAACCAGCTCAAGCTGCTGAAGGAACGCGGGGCGGACATGACGATCTTCTCGCCGCGCGCCTCGGCCATGGCGCCGCACGTGGGCGACGAGGCGGTCTCCAAGGCCTGGACCCGCGCCTGCAACGACCTGATCAAGCGTGTGGTGGACCTTTATCCCCAGACCTTCATCGGCGTCTGCCAGCTTCCCCAGTCGCCGGGCGCGACGCTTGAGGGCTCGATCGAGGAGCTGGAGCGCTGCGTGAACGAGCTGGGCTTCGTGGGCTGCAACCTGAATCCGGACCCGTCGGGCGGCCACTTCAGCGCGCCGCCGATCTACGACCGCTACTGGTATCCGTTCTTCGAGAAGATGGCGGAGCTGGACGTGCCGGCGATGATCCACGTCTCCGGCTCGTGCAACCCGGCTTTCCACGCCACCGGCGCCTACTACATCAACGCCGACACCACCGCCTTCATGCAGTTCATCGAAGGCGACTTGTTCAAGGATTTCCCTGCCTTACGCCTAATCATCCCACACGGCGGCGGGGCCGTGCCCTACCACTGGGGCCGCTATCGGGGCCTGGCGGATATGCTGAAGCGCCCGCCCTTGGCCGAGCACGTGATGAAGAACGTCTACTTCGACACCTGCGTCTATCACCAGGCGGGGATCGACCTCTTGTTCCGGGTGATCGACGTGGACAACATCCTGTTCGGCTCCGAGATGGTGGGCGCGGTGCGCGGGATCGATCCGGAGACCGGCCACTACTTCGACGACACCAAGCGCTACGTCGACGCCCTGCCGATCCCGGCGGCGGACAAGGCCAAGGTGTTCGAAGGCAACGCCCGGCGGGTCTATCCGCGGCTCGACAAGGCGCTGAAGGCGCGAGGAAAATAACCCCGCTCATCCCCGCGAAAGCGGGGACCCAGGCTTTTTCCTTTGCAGGAAGCGGCGTCGCCCTTCGATAAAACACCTGGGGCCCGGATCGCCTTACGGCGTCCGGGATGAGCGGATTGGGGGAAGGCCGTTGGGACTTCTGCGCCAGCTTTGGTTCCAAGTCTTCCTGGCCATGGCGGCGGGCGCGGCGCTCGGCTGGCTAGCCCCGGACCTCGGCGCCCAGATGAAGCCGCTGGGCGACGGCTTCATCTCGCTGGTGCGGATGCTGATCGGGCCGGTGATCTTCTGCACCGTGGTCCATGGCGTGGCCGGTATGAACGACATGCGCCGGGTCGGGCGGGTGGCGATCAAGGCGCTGGTCTATTTCGAGGTCGTGACCACCTTGGCGCTGGGGCTGGCGCTCCTGGTGGTGAACCTGTGGCGGCCGGGCGCGGGGATGCATGTCGACCTCGCCGCCCTGGATGCGGGCGCGGCAGCCGAATACGCCGCCAAGGCGGAGCATCAGAGCATCCCCGAGTTCCTGCTGCACATCATTCCCAAGACCTTCGTGGACGCCTTCGCGGGCGGCGACGTGCTGCAGGTGCTGCTGGTCTCGCTGCTCACCGCCTTCGCCCTGATCGGCCTGGGCGAGCGGGGCCGGCCGATCCTGAATGTCATCCAGAAGGGCGGCGAGGTCGTCTTCAAGATCGTCGGCTTCGTCATGTGGGCCGCGCCGCTGGGGGCGTTCGGCGCCATCGCCTTCACGGTGGGCAAGTTCGGGGCGGGCTCGCTGATCTCGCTGGGGGCTCTGATCGCCGAGTTCTACGTCGTATGCCTGGTGTTCACCGCCCTGGTGCTGGGGCCCATCGCCTGGGCGGCCGGGGTGAACCTGTTTCGGCTGCTCGGCTACATCCGCGAGGAGCTGCTGATCGTGGCGGCGACGACGTCTTCGGAGACGGTGCTGCCGCGCCTGATGCAGAAGCTGCGGGGCCTCGGCTGCGAGGAGTCGGTGGTGGGGCTGGTGATCCCCACCGGCTATTCCTTCAATCTGGACGGCACGTGCCTGTACCTCGCGTCGGTGGCGGTGTTCCTGGCCCAGGCGACGGGCACGCATCTGGATATCGGCCAGCAGCTCGCGCTGATGGCGGTGCTCCTGATCACCTCAAAGGGCGCGGCCGGCGTGGCGGGGGCCGCCTTCGTGGTTCTGGCCGCCACCCTGGCCACGGCCCACACCATACCGCTGGCCTCCATCGCCCTGGTGCTGGGCGTGCACCGCATCCTGGCCGAGGCCCTGACCTTCGTGAACGTCGCCGGCAACAGCGTCGCCACCATCGTCGTGGCCCGCTGGGAGGGGGCCGTGGACCGCGAGGTCCTAGCCTCCAAGGTCGGACGCTAGGGCGCGCGCCGGCTAAAACTCGATCGGATAGGGCGCGAGCTTGCCGGTGGCGTAGAGCTCGGGAAGTTCCGGCGAGCCGTTCTCCATCACCATCAGCATCGAGCGCTTGGGCGAGAAGCCCTGGTGGCGGATGTCGGCGGGCATGGCGCAGACGTCGCCGGCCTTCATGACGATGGTGCCGCGCGGATTTCCGGTGTTCTTGTCCTGGATCTTCCAGTGGATCTCGTCGGACAGCTGGATGAACCACTCGTTGCGGTCATTGCCGTGGATCACCGGCAGCATGTGCTCCTCGGAGGTGACGCAGCAGATCGAGGCCTTGGTCACCGCCGTCACCGAAGGGTTCCAGGTGACGTCCGAGCGGGCGATGTGGTCGAATAGATTGATGGCGTGCAGCTGACCCTCGAAGCCGGGCTCCGGCTCGATGTCGGGCCTGTCCATCTTCACGTCGGCGAAGGCGCGGTTGATCGGCGTGCCGGTGGCGTCCGAACGCACCGGCTGGTCGCCGGGCAGGCCCAGCATGCGCGTGGCCGGGTTGAAGTTGCGCAGCAGCGGCCCCTGCATGGGCTCGCCCTTGGACCCCATGGGGTTGCCGGTCTCCAGCGGCGCGGACAGGGGATCGTAGCCCTTGCTGATCCAGTCGGTGGAGATGGTCTCGAACGCCTTGGAGACGGACTCGGCCGTGTAGGTCTCGATGAAGTCGATCCCCGCCGCCTTGCAGCCCTGGTCGTAGGCGCCGGCGTAGATGTCCACCGTGCCGTAGTGGTTGTGGGTGCCGAACACGTCGTCGAAGAAGATCCAGCCGTAGAAGAAGCCCCAGCCGATGTCGCGGACCATGGCCCGCAGGAAGCGGTCCACCTCCATCATGTGTTTGCCCTTCGGCCACTCGATGTGGACGAAGTATTCGTCGCGGCTGAAGGTCCACGGGCCGTACTGGAAGCTGTGGTAGCCCTGCTTGTTGGTCGTGGCGGAGACCACGATGGGGGGGGACTTCGCTTGATTTTGGGCTTCGGCCATGGCGCGGCTCCTTGAAGCGATATCGACTAGGAAAGGGTGCAGATTTCCGACCAGCGCTCGACCGTCGCCGGGCCGATCAGGGTCTGGATGATCGCGACGGCGGGGGTCTTCGACGCGAGCTGATAGGCGGCGCCGGCGGGCAGCAGCACCTGATGGCCGCGCCGCGCCCGGATCTTGCCCATCTTCTGGCCGTTGGGCTGGCCGGGAAGCTGGCGCGCGCCCTGGCCGCCGGCGGGGGCGGAGGCGGGGTCGAGCTTGATGAAGGTGAACTCCACCTCCCCGTCCATCACCACGGCGAACTCGTCGTGCGGGGCCACGTACCAGGGGCCGGCGCCGTCGACCTTCATGACCTCGGCCACGTATTCGATGTTCTTGGTGACGGCCACGCGCTCGAAGGGCTTGGACGCGTTCGCCACCTCGAAGACGTTGGAGAAGGCGTAGTGCTTCAGGTCGTCATTGACTTCGATCGTGCCCTTCTCATAGGAGCCGAGCGAGCCGAACATCGTCTGGTAGGCCATGTTTTCCTCCGCAACTGCGGCCACTACGCCGCGGCGGGGTCCGCGGTCGCGCCGCCCTCGACTGGATCGGGGCGGCGAATTCAGATCAAGGCTTGAGTTCGAACCCACCCCGAGTCAAGTCCAACACCCCGTCCGGCCCCGGGACGGCGCTAGCTGAGGAAACGGCATGAAGATCGGCAAAGAGGCGCACTCCGCCACCGCGATTTCCGGCTCCGATCCGGAGACCATCTTGATCCGGGGCCACGATCTGGTCGGCGAGCTGATCGGAAAGATCACCTTCACCGACCACGTCTGGCTCCTGGTGGCGGGCGCCCTGCCGAGCGAAGCGCAGCGCCGGGTGCTGGACGCGACGTTGGTGGCCATCGCCGAGCACGGACTGGTTCCCAGCGTGGTGGCGTCGCGCATGACGCTGGCGGCTGCGCCCGAAGCCCTGCAGGGGGCGGTGGCCGCCGGCATCCTCGGCTGCGGCTCGGTGATCCTCGGGGCGTCGGAGAACGCCGGCAAGTTCTTCGAGGAGGTGCGCGCGGAGGGCGGCGATCTGGAGGCCGCGACCCGCGAGGTCATCGGCCGCTACCGCGCGGTCAAGCGCGCCGTGCCCGGCTACGGCCACCCCCTGCACAAGGACTTCGACCCGCGCGCCCGGCGGCTTCTGGAGGTCGGACGCGAGACCGGGACGGCGGGCGTCTATGCCGAGATCGCCCTCTTGATCGACAAGCTCCTGCCCGAGATCACCGGCCGGCCGCTGAAGATGAACGTCTCCGGCGCCATTCCGGCCATCCTGCTGGACGTCGGCTACCCGTTGCTGGCGCTGAAGGGGGTGCCGATCCTGGCCCGCACCGCCAGCCTGGTCGGGCATTTGCTGGAAGAGCAGAGCCGGCCGGTGGGCTTCCTTATGGCCAACGCCGCGGCCGGGGCCGTGCGCTACGACGGGCCCGCGCCCGACGGCTTCGTCCAGAGCGACAATTGAGTCCGGAAATCCAGATGACCCAGCCCCTGAACGGAATCCGCATCGTCGAGCAAGGCACCTTCATCACCGGCCCGTGCTGCGCCATGATGCTGGCCGACATCGGCGCCGACGTGATCAAGGTCGAGAGCCCCGAGACCGGCGATCCCTATCGCAACTTCCGCGGCGGTTTATATAGCGCGCATTTTCAAGCGTATAATCGCGGCAAGCGCTCCATCGGCCTGAACCTGAAGGAGCCGGCGGACAAGGAAGTGTTCCGCGAGCTGATCGAACAGGCCGACGTCTATATCCAGAACTTCCGCCCCGGCGCCGCCAGCCGCATGGGGGCCGACTATCAAAGCCTGAAGGCGATCAATCCGCGCCTGGTCTATTGCTCGATCTCCGGCTTCGGCCAGGACGGACCCTACGCCCACCGGCCGAGCTACGACTCCGTCACCCAGGCGCTGTCGGGGTTCCTGGGGGTGGCCACCGATCCGAACAACCCGCGCCTGCTCGGCCCCGCCATGGCCGACGCCCAGACCGGCATCTATGCGGCGCTGGGGATCACCGGCGCCCTGGTGGAGCGGGGCCGCACCGGCAAGGGCAAGCTGATCGAGATCTCCATGCTCGAAGCCATGATGCACTTCGCCGTGGAGCCCTTCACCGGCTACTTCGCGCTCGGTGAAATCCCCAATGCGCTGGACCGGCCCAAGCTCGCCCAGGCCTTCATCCTCACCTGCAAGGACGGCCGGCACCTGGGGGTGCACCTGTCCTCCATGGACAAGTTCTGGGACGCGCTGGTGGCGGCGCTATCCGCCCAGGCCCTGGCGGCGGACCCCCGCTTCGACATTCGGCAAAAGAGGATCGACAACTACGAGGCCCTGCTGGTCGAGCTGAACAAGATCACCACCACCAAGACCCGCCCCGAGTGGCTGGCGCGGTTCGGGGACTTCGACCTGCCCTATGCGCCGCTGAACAACATCGAGGAGGCGGCCAACGATCCCCAGGCGCGGCATCTGGGCATGGTGGTGCCGGTGTCCGGCCGCATCGAGGGCGCCGAGCAGGCCCTGCGCTCGCCCTTCACCTTCGACGGCGTGCGCGCTGTCGACAGCCGCGCCGCCCCGGTCCTCGGCCAGCACGACGCCGACATCCGCCGCGCGCTGGCGGCGCACCCAGGCGCATGGCCGGAGCGGGAAGCTGCCGACGTTACCCATTCGGCTTGAAACGATATTACGGCCAAGCAACGCAACCTGCTCCGACCTCAGCGGAACGGACGGTAGCTTCGGCTGTCGGCCACCTATTGAGCTTCAATTCCCGGGAGACTCAAACCTGCGAGACCACTCTGGAAACGTGCATCTCCCCTTGCGGGAGAAGGGGTCGTGGAAACGGCCCCCTACGCCGCTTCCTCGCGCCGGCACAGGTCCACCAGCCCGCGCCAGCCGTTGGTCACGCAGCGCAGCCGCGCGGACGCCTCCATGGCGACGGCCGACACCGCCTCCCAGTCCTCGTCGCGGCAGGGGTCGATCAGCCCCACCACGCGGATGAACTGGAAGGCCTCGCGCAGTGGCTCCTCCATCTCCTGCACGAGATGCGCGACCGCCTGGCGCAGAGCCTCGCGCTCGTCCCCGCCCTCTTCGTCCGACGCCGCCCGGGCGCGGGACGCAATCGTTTGTCCGCGGCCGGCCGTGGCCATGACGCGCCTCCAGTGGTAGAGATTCGATCACTTGAGCAAATATCATCGTATGGCCATTGTGTCAAGTGAGGACATCTAGAGATCATATAATGATCACTGGAGCGCAAATAAGGGGAGCCAGGGCCATGTTGCGCTGGACGCTCCACGACCTTGCCGCCGCAGCGAACGTCGGCATCGTGACGGTACGCCGCGCCGAAGCTGGGGATGACGTGCCCAACCTCCACACCAACAACCTGCTAGCAATCACTCGCGCCCTCGAAGCCGCCGGGATCGAGTTCACCGACGGCGAGGCCCCCGGCGTCAGGATGCGCCCGCGCTGAGGCCGTTGTTCGAGACGTTATCCTTGTAAATCGTACATCTGCCGTATAATTTACAAGGATGATCGCGCGCCGCGCATCCCGGATACTGCTGGCGGCTCTCTCCCGTCAGGCCGCCGTCGCCCTCATAGGGCCGCGTCAGGTGGGCAAGACCACGCTCGCCCTGGAGGTCGCCCGCGGCGCGCCGCATCTCTATCTCGACCTGGAATCCCGGGAGGACCTGAGCAAGCTCGCCGAGCCGGCGTTGTTCCTGCGGGCCTACGAAGACCGGCTGGTCATACTCGACGAGGTCCACCGCGCGCCGGAGCTGTTTCGGACCCTTCGAGGGCTGATCGACGAAGGCCGGCGACGCGGCCGAGGGACGGGACGCTTCCTCGTCCTCGGCTCGGCGTCCATCGACCTCCTGCGGCAATCGGGCGAGAGCCTGGCCGGGCGCATCGCCTACGTCGAGCTCGGTCCCTTCGACATCCTCGAGGTGGTTCGCAGCCAGGCGGACCTCAACGCCCTGTGGGTGCGCGGCGGCTTTCCCGACAGCTATCTGGCGCGCGACGACGAGGAGAGCTTCCACCGCAGGAAGGACTTCATCCGCACCTACCTCGAGCGCGACGTGCCGCAATTCGGCTCGCGCGTCCCCGCCGAGACGCTGGATCGGTTCTGGACCATGCTGGCCCACAACCAGGGTGGGCTGCTCAACGCCTCGCGCCTGGCCGCCGGACTGGGCGTCAGCGCCAACGCCGCCTCCCGGTACATCGATCTTCTGGTCGATCTGATGCTCGTGCGCCGCCTGCGGCCGTTCCACGCCAACGTCGGCAAGCGGCTGGTCAAGTCGCCCAAGACATACGTGCGCGACAGCGGCCTCCTGCACGCCCTCGTGGGCCTTGTGGACTACAACAGCCTTTCGGGTCACCCGGTCGTGGGCGCGAGCTGGGAAGGGTTCGCGATCGAGAACCTGCTTTCGGCCGCTCCGCCCGCCACCGTCGCCAGCTTCTACCGGACGGCCGCCGGAGCCGAGATCGACCTGTTGCTCGAACTCCCCGGCGGGTCGATCTGGGCCATCGAGATCAAGCGCGGCCTCGCCGCGCGGCCCGGCAGGGGCTTCCACCTGGCCTGTGCGGATCTGCGGCCCGCACGCCGTTTCATGGTCCACGGCGGCTCGGGACGCTATCCCCTCGACGCCGACACCGAGGCCGTCGGCTTGGCCGATCTCGCCGGACAGCTCCAGGAGGCTTCGGCATAGGCTCCGTCTGCCGCCGCCGCCGCGACGGCTACCTACCGCCGACCAGGCCGCGGCGCTGGCGAAGTCGGCCCACTGCGCCCGCGCCCGGCTGACGCGTCACAGCCGGCCGATCACGTCGGCGAGGATCTGCGGCCCCGTGCGGTCGCGCGGCGCGGGCGGGGCACCGCTTCGGCCAACGCTTCCGCGATCTTCCAAGAGGGTGATACGATAGCAACGCCGGTGTTGAGCCGCACGGTCGTCCCAGACTTCGATCCGTCTTCATTCCGCACTGGCTCACTCGTCAGCTTGTGCCCGGTGTCGATACCCATGAGGCCGATGGTTTCGCTATAGAACGGCATCATGCGGCCGTCGCCGCGATAGGTTCCGGGTCCCATGTAGACAAAGACCGGCGAGCCGCTGAAACCCGACAGGGATCGCATCTCCACCAGGTACGCCTCGACCATCAGGTTCCTGCCGTCTTTGACAGGCTCGCCGGGCATGAGCGCGATGTTACCGAACCTTGCGAGGGGCAGATTGCGCTCCACGCCATCGTGGGCGACGAAACGCCCAATCATGATGCATTCGTCGCCCACCCCCATGTTGAGTTCCATCATGCGGGATTGGGTCACTCCCCACTGCTCCCAGTCCAGGCCCTCGACCGACCAGTCCGGCTGTTGAGCGGGGAATGGCCCAACCGCGATATCGTCGTAGGGATGGGCAACCCATTGGTGACCCTCGATCGGGGCCAGAGCGGGGCCTGCGCCTCGAGTGCTGATCCGGATGACGCGGTCGGCGCCTTGCGCCACATGCAGGTTCGTCACCAGCAGCCGGTGGACCGCGCCGCTCTTCGGGCTCTTAAAGTCAACGACGAAGCCGGCGCCGCCAGCCTTGGCGCCCTTCTCCGCCTTGTCCTTGTTCGCGTAGATGAAGACGACCGAGTGCGATAGGGCGTCTGGAATTCGAGGCACGAACCATCTCCACTCGGATCATCGAACCCCTCCAACCTACAACGGCTAGCCTTGTTACCGGATACATGCTAGTTTTAGCATGGGACCGGTGTCGGGATGAATGAGGAACACCAGCCCAAGCCGGTCCGCTGGATCGGATCGAGCCGCGACGACCTGCGGGCGTTTCCGGAAGAGGTGCGCTCGCGCGTCGGCGGCGCGCTCTGGGAGGCGCAGCTCGGGCGCAAGGCGGGCTGGGCCAAGCCACTCAAAGGCTTCAGCGGCGCGGGCGTGCTGGAGGTGGTGGACGACTTCGATGGCGACACGTATCGGGCCGTCTACACCGTACGCTTCGCCGGCACGGTCTATGTGCTGCACGCGTTCCAGAAGAAGTCGAAGAGCGGCATCGCGACGCCGCGCCATGAGATCACGCTGATCGAGCAGAGGCTCAAACGGGCGAAAGAGGACTACGATCAATGACTGGCAAGCACGAAAGCGAAATCCCGGTGATCGAAGGCTCCGGCAACGTGTTCTCCGACCTTGGCGTCGCGGAGCCCGACGAGGAACTGGCCAAGGCCCAGCTCGCGGGTAACATCCGGCAAGCGATCAAGCAGCTGCGGCTGACCCAAGCGCAGGCCGCCGGTCTTACGGGCCTGGACCAGCCCAAGGTCTCTGCGCTCATCAATGGCCGGCTGGCTGGCTTTTCCAGCGACCGCCTGATGCGCTGCGTGACTGCTCTAGGGCAGGACGTGGACATCGTGATCAAGACCCGGACGAAGGACGGCGAACGCGGCCGCATCCGCGTCGTGGGGCGAGCTGCATAACGCGAAAATATCGGAGCGGCCGGCCGGAATCGAACCCGCGACATTCAGCTTGGGAAGCTGAACAGTTCGCAGGAATTTCAAAGGATTAGCCGAAAAACGCGTGTCCACGGCGTCGAATGAATTCAATCGCTTGAGAACACGTCGAAAAATCGTCTGAGACCGCCAGCGCTCCAACTGCTTGCCTGATGGGGTTCAACCGGCGGCAGTGGCCTCGATCTCCACCAGCATGCCCGGATGGGCGAGCCGCGCCACCCCGAGCAATACCCCGCACGACCGGCAGCCGGCCTCCCGCAGGCGGGGCACGAGGTGGGTCTGCTGGACGGCGAAGAAAGCGTCCACATCGGTCGTGTAGTAGTTGAGGCGCGTCACGTCGGCGAGCGCGAGGCCGGCGGCCGCCAGCACCGTCTCGACGTTGTCGAGCGCGCGCATCACCTGCGCGGCCATGTCACCAGGGTGCAGGAGCCGGCCGTTCTCGTCCGCCGAGGTCTGGCCGGCCAGGTGGACGATGCGGCCGACCTCCCTGCTCTCGACCGCCTGCACGAAGCCGAGCGCCTCGCTCCAGCTCCAGGGATTGATCTCTCTGCGGATCGCCATCATCGAGGTCCTTCCATCCTGTCCTGAGAGGCGCGCCCCTCCGCGTCGGGCCGGCCGAATGGATGCGCGACTCGCCGTCAGACTCCAGTGAATTCCTTGAAAGGTTGGAGCGGCCGGCGGGAATCGAACCCGCGACGTTCAGCTTGGGAAGCTGGCGACATGCCGGCGGCTCAATCTCATGAATCGTTGGGGCGTATGACCTGCCTCCTCAAGGACGCAGAGGGTTCCCGTGACTCGTTAACCGGCTCGGATCGCTGGGTGATCCTCGGCGCCGAGGCTCGTCCGCGCCGCCCCCCCCGGTCACAGCCGGCCGATCACGTCGGCGAGGATTTCCGGCCCCGTGCGGTCGCGCGGCGCGGGCGGGGCCTGCTCGGCGTAGCGCAGGGCGAGGACCAGCGGGACCCAGCCGGCCGTCCGCTCGGCCTTCAAGAGCGCCAGCGACGGATCGCCCTCCAGCTTCAGCATCTCGATGCCCTCCGCCGACGGCGACCGGCAGTTCTGGGCGGGCGAAGTGACCAGATATTCGCGGCAGGCCAGGGGCCGGTCGGGGTGGATCGAACAGGCTTCGTCTTCGAGGAACGGGCAGGCGACCCCCGCTCGGAAATAGTCCAGGCCGAGTGCGAGCGCGCCGTTCTGGACCTGCTGGCTGACGCGATCCAGCAGACCGGCGGCGTCCAGGGCGTTCAGGGCGTCGTCGAAGCGGCGGCGAACATGGGATCGGCGAGGCTCGGGCATGGCCTCGACCAGATGCGCCAAGGCGCGGGCTTCGGCCTCGGCCACCGGAACCAGTTGGCGGCAACAGGCGCCGCAGCCGGCGCGGCAGGAGACGGTGCGCCCCTCGGCCTCGGCCCGCGCCACCGCCCGATCCACGAACAGGTTGCTGAGGCCCTGAAAGATCGGCAGCACCTGTTCGACGGCGACCTTGCCGTCTGGAACCACCAGCGCCACCTCGACCGGCTCGCCCGAGATCACCACGCTGACCCGCCCGGCGATCAGGGCCTCGCGCTCCGGATCGCCGGCGCTGAGCCGCACGACCGCCTCGGCCTGGGATGGGCGTTCGTCGGTCAAGCCGGGCCGGCCTCGGATCGCGGGGTTGTGGCTCCGTATCTCATCTCGGGTTTGAAGTCTCCGACTAGCTAGAAGGACAAGACCTCAATCCAGCCTCTTATGGCCTGCTGCGATTTGCAGGCCTGCTGACCATTCTTCGAGACGACCGTGCCGCCCTTGGCCATGCAGGCCTGGGGCGTGTTGACGGCGTCGATCTTGAAGAACTTGAAGATCGTGTTGGCCTTGCCGCTCTTGTGATCGACGGACGCGGGGGCGCCAACGTTACGGCCTTCGGTGATCTCGACCTTCATATAGATCGTGTCCGCCGCCTGGCTCGACACGACCACCGTGCCCAAGTCGAACACGGCGGCGGCGGTCAGAACAATTCCGAGTTTGCGCATGGTGTTTGATCCTCACATCGGTTGGCTGAGGCGGAGGCGTCGCATTTCTATCGGCGACGGGTCCGTGCTTCATCGCTAACTTTAACGCCCCCACGACCAGGACAGGACCTCGATCCCGCCGGAAATGGGCTTGTCCGATTTGCAGGCTTGCTGGCCAGTAGCGTTCTTCACCACCTCGCCCCCTTTGGCCATGCAGGCCTGGGGCGTGTTGACGGCGTCGATCTTGAAGAACTTGAAGATCGCGGTCGTCTTCCCGCTCTTGTGGTCGGCGGAGGCGGCGACGTTCTCGCCTGCCGTGTTGGTTCCGTTCGCCTTCAGATAAAGATGAACTGTCTCCGCCGCCTGGCTCGACACGACCACCGTTCCCAAGTCGAACATAGCCGCCGTGGCCAGGGCAATCGCGATCTTCTTCATGGCGTCTGCTTCCTCGATGAAGGGTTTCACGCTGGCGCGCCGTGCGCCGGCGCGATGGTCACCTGGGGTTGGAAGGGGTCGTCTGACCGGGCTTTACCGGCGTTGAGGAGACCAGAACTTCGTGCATCTCCACCTTCAGGCCGGCGCTGCCGCCCGAGGAGGTCTGGGTCGGGGACACGATGGGGGTCCTGCAGAAGGCTTGGCCGTTCTTGTCGACCACCGTCCCGCCGCCGGCGACGCAGGCCTTGGCGGTGTGGCTGTAGTCCACCTTGATCTCCGTGAAATTCAGGGACACCGCCGCGCAGCTTGTCGCCGCGACGATCCCCAGGCCGAATGCGGTCGCGGCGGCGATGATGAGTCCGTATTTCCGCATGGTTTCGGTCCTTGCATTGACGTGTTCAGACATAGACGACCCACATCGCTG
>Ga0299912_10001440_pt1 | contig 19169 bp, 31 predicted proteins | sample RVTome_2_FD_207667 | JGI IMG/M metagenome (GOLD analysis project Ga0299912, IMG submission 207667) | Soil microbial communities from uranium-contaminated site in the Upper Colorado River Basin, Wyoming, United States - RVT95D214 (version 2) ... | reverse complement strand
GAGTTCCATCTTGAACCCGAGACCGCATTTGATAACGCCTTGCGGCGGGATCGAGTAGGCGTGAAACCCGCCTTCGATGCTGGCAATGAACGCGTCAAAGCAGGCGTCTGTCGGGTGTGCTCGCACCGGTCGCTTGCCGCCCGGCAAGACGGCGATCTTTCCAAACGTCCTACATTTTCTCATCTTGAGTTGTGACATAAAAGACTTGAATTGATCGTGCGTCAGAGTTTTTCCGGCACCTATTTCTTTCAGTCCTTCTGCGATCCGCTTCCGGACTTCCGGGGTTTCGACTTCTTCGTCTTTTTCTTCAAATACGTCAACTGCTGTTCTGGCTATTTCGATCTGTCTCTTGGCGATCGTGGGAATTTTTTTTCTTATGTCTTCATTATCCAAACCATCACGAACAAGATCAAGCACGACAGACACGATAATGTGAGTTCCCTTGAAACACAGTTTTCCGTTGAGCAAGTACACTTCATCACCATAGGCGTCTCGTATTTTTTTTGACAAATATTTTTTCACGTTTGTTCACCTAAGTATAATTGTTTGATGTCCAGTCGGAACTGCTTTTTCGTCTTGTAAGATTAACGTACCGTCTGTCAGTTTCGGAATCGCGGAACGCTTGTATTTTCCACCGTCTCCGGCAAACCAAACAGAGTCCGTGTCTGTATAAACGAGGACAAACCCCTCTTTTTTCATTTCTTCCTGGATACTTACCAACCATTCCCTGATTTTTTGCTCAGCGCTCGTAACATTCTTCTCCTTTCAGTTGCTTGCTGCATTCTTTTATCAAGTCGTCCAAGTAGTGCATCGTGTCCCCGCTGCCCCCTTTCTGGATCAAGCTCACAAACTTTTTCGCGTCCCAGAATTTGGCCAGCACCTTTCGGTACTCTTTTCCGGCAATGACGATGACGTGCTCGTACTTGCCCAAGATCCTGCCGAGCTTTGTTTGCAGTTCCCGGTCGTTCGCGAACTCTTTTGCCCGCGCCGCTGTCATCCGCTCATCGTATGGGAAGATTATCTCGTAAGGTTCAACTACGCCGTACTCCCGTCATTTGGGCCAGCTGCTTTCCCTTTTTGAACAATGCTCCGTGATAGAGATCTATTGCTGGCATCGCTTTGTCTGCCTTGAGTTTCGAGCACCCGAGCACGACCAACCTATCTGACCACATATTTCAGACCGCCTTCACGTTGGTATCCCGTGAACTCTGACTCGGAACGTGTAGTACCCGCAGCTCTTTTTCTTCTCACACTTCGCGCAGTCCAGCTGTCCCGGACTTCCCGGAACCGTGGGACAAACATTCTTCCCGCTGCCAGTTCGGATGAGACCGGCAGCAAGGTCTTTCAGCGACCGGTGGTCTTTAACGTCCATTTTCGCGTCACGGGACGATACCTCAATGTTCTGGCCGGCCCGAACCATATTTTCTGTTTCATTGTCCATAAATTTTACCTTTTTTGTTTTTTACGTTAAATTTTCTAATTATTTCTTTGTCAGTTTCATTCGCATCTCTTCTTTGCCGTTGATCCACGCGACAATCTCCGTGGCAACTAGCCCCGTGGGCGTGGTCATAGTAGGTTTGAAATAATCCAAGTAATACCGCTCTACTTGATTACCTTTCCGACAAATGTATTCAAATGTGACCATTTTTCCTTCTATAACTTTTGACATCGTTTCGTTGATAGTTGACATTTCGATTGTCATATATTCACACCTAGCTTGGTTTGTGCTGAGGTATCTCTTCGCGTTCTATCTCCGCTTTGACGTTTTCAACGTTCATTTTTTCGAGCCACTCTCTCGCGTCCTCATCGAGGACATCGTCCCCGTTCTGACGATTCTTCTTGATTTGGATGTGATCAAGAACGCCGATTGTCCAAATGAGAATTTCATCGTGCTCATCGATCTTGTCAGCTTTTTCACAAATTCCATCATACGATACCATATTTGTTTTTCCTCCGATATTTATAAATCGAGGAGCGTATTTGGTCTCTTACCGATTATTTAGTGTTGCTACCGACTTCTTCTTGCAGCTGGTGGAACGTGTGGTCGTCCTTGATGCTGATGACTTTTCGCTTGGACAACGCGTCTACCAACGCACACACGCGAGCGTTCTTGGTGATTTGGGCGACAATTTCTACTATCTTTGAATTAACGGCCGTGTCAATCATTTTTGCCAACTCTCGCGTGTTGTCTCCAACTTTTATTTTTGGTTGCGAATCTGCCAACGCTTTCTTTTTTTGCACTTTACCTCTTGAAGATTTGGTTACGTCAACGACCGCGTCAGCTGCAGAGAACGGCGGATCTTGCACGACACTCACATTTTCCAGCATATTTTTTTTCATTTCTTCAATTTTTTGTTGTTTCGTTTTTTCGGCCATTTATTTTTCCTCGATCTGCTTTTTGTCTAATTTTTTCAGCTTTAGTTTTAAATGTTTTTCAACCATAGACAAGTAGTCTGAAAAGCTATCCGTGAAGTAACCTTTCACGCTTCTGTCTTTGGCCACGACCTCGTTTGCTGGCATCGATGTGTTCGTCTTGGACGACAATTCCTTTCTTTAGTGTCGTAAACGTCTTGATGAGGTAGGGATCGTCATCGCACATTCCAATATCTCCGCTCATACTGATGTGAAAATTATAAGGCCCCATCACATTCGGGGGATGATCTTCTTCATTGGACAGGAAATATCCTAATTTATGTACCAGTTTCAAGATCGCATTGAATTTCCGGTTTTGTTGCTTGTGTTCTTTCCGCGTGATTGCGAATCCCACGGCAATCCGGATGGAGTAAAGTCTGTGATCTGGGTAGAAATGAACTACAATTTTTTGAACTTCGACTTCGTCCCAAATTTGCTGGGCTATGCCGAGTACTCGACTTTCGCTCATATCAACCACTTCTCCGACACGATCTCGACCAGCTTGTTTACCTCGTCAGGCGTTGCCTTGATCTCTTTTGAGTGCTTGTTGAAGAAGTCGAGAATCCACTCGTTGTTCTGGTCGATTTTTTCTCTCATCTGTTTCGCTGCTCTGTTGTCTTCTCCAACTGAAAGAATGTTTGGTTTCTCGAACGGGAATAGGCGATTGACTTCTTTTTCTTTCCCATTCACGAACATTTTTTCCTTGGTGGAAAACACCGAAAACAAGATGGAGTCACCGTTCAGCTTCGTTGCTGATATCTCAGATGGCGTCTTCACGATACATAGATCCACGGTTTTACCATCGTTGAGCGTTGCCTTGAAGACGTTGTGCTGGCCGGTCACTTCGGTTTGTGTCACGTTGAACATATTTTCGGTTTCGATCATCTGCACCAAGTCTTCGACTGATGCTTTCGCGAAGTATCTCGCGATGGCGTTTCTAATCGAGTCTGGGCTCAACTTGCTGATAACATTCCTTCCAGGAATCCATAACTGTAAGTTCGTCCCCTCGCGGGTGTCTTTAGACGGCATTTTATTCTTCCTCCGTTGGCAAAAATTCATTTTTGTTTCTCTTTACTTTTGAAGGAGATTTTTGTGGTAACTCTTCGATTTCAGTTTCTTTGCCGAGCAGCTTCATATAGTCCACGTTTTCATCGTCCCCTTTTTCTATTTCTTCTTCTGCTTCGGACGTTTCGGAGATCGCGTCCCCGTCATTTTTGGTTTCCGTGTCGGGTTCGCCTTCTTCTTTGTAGTTGCCGTACTTTCCCCGGAGTGCCAAGTAGATCTTGTAGGCACTCTTCGAGGGTTTCTTCGGCGGTTGCTTGGCCCCCTCGTACATTTCTCGCGTGAGGTCTATCAGCGACATCCCGAACAGCTCTTCCACGCTGTACTTGCTGGCGAGTTTTTCCACTTTTGACTCTTCAAGGCCGGGGATGCCGAACAGCATCTTCGCGGTCACTTCTTTGGAAACATCAAGGAACAGGCCCCCGTGCGGGTGTTCGATATGGTATTCAATTTTTTTAGTGCTGAGGTTGAACTGGAAGATGCGAATCATATTATGGTAAAGTATGAACGATGTTGGAAAGTAATAGACCGAGATGCCGAGATTTTCAAATTTAGCACACATAGTCGAGTACGACTTTTGCTCGATTTGGTCGATGTCGCCGAAGCTCCCGGTCACGAGAATAACGAGCGGAACCGGGTGCGATGCCAAGTTTTCGAGCATCCGGTTGAACCGCCCGTCCTTGATGGACGCGATGAAGTCCAGCACGGTTTTCCGCTCGACATATACGTACCCGTTCGTGTAGTCCCCTACCAGCAACGTCCCATCTTTTATGACGATCGAAAAACGATCTCGGAGGGTTTTAGCTCGCTTGTTCACTTCTTCTGCTGCGAGTTCGATCGTTTTTGTGAGCGCAATGGGTTCTCTGGTGTCTCGGGTGATGTTCATCATTCCGACACTCGACATCTTGACGGCCGCTTGCGGTAGTGGTTGGGTGCTCATTTGTTGGTCACGCTATATTTTTTCATAGTATTTCATAATTTTTCATAGTTATACATAGCAATACATAGCGCTACGGAAATTTAAACGTTTGCTGCCAGCAAGGTTGGAACCAAGGAAAATCCTTGGTTATATGGTGAAAGGTGTGGCAGGTGAAATCCTCATTATCAGTCAGACGGGACTTTGTGTATCTTCTCGTCAGCGGCGATCGCCGCTTTTTTTGTAATGTGCAACAATTTGTTGATACTCTTCCATGGAAATGAAGTGACACCATACATCACGGTAGTTTCCGGATCCTGAACCACGATGCCGATCTGCTGGTTTTCAGAACACGGGTTGAATGGTTTCGGCAAGTTGTTTGGATCATATCTTCCTTTTATGTTGAAAAACACTTCAACATCGCTTTGCTGGATAAGTCCGATGAGCATTAACACGTCTTCTTCGGCTGGGAACACGTCTTTGGTGTTTGTCAGACGTTCCATCTTTTCCATCATCGTGATGGTTTTTTTCGCTTTTTTGTTCATTTTTTTCTACACCTGTAGCATTTTTTTCCACACCTGTAGAGTTTTTAACTGTAAGAGCCGGAAAGGATTTGAACCTTCGATACACCAACTGCTAGTGGTTAATTTCTATTTTCGTTGATTTTTTAGCGGTCGTCTTTCTTTCGGATGATACCGAGGTGAATGAGGATTGTCTTCGCGTCAGCCACCATTTCGCCGTACTGGATCTTGCCAACGAACTTGTACTTGTACCCGTAGCTTTTGCGCAGAAACTGTACCATCTCGGGGATGACCGCTTGCTTGCCGAGTTTACGCAGGTACGGTTGTAGTGCTTCTACTTCTTTGCTGTATGTGATGTTTCCCAAATCATCTTCGTTCATTTTTTACACCTGTCTTTGTTTTTGCCCGAAACGCGAAATGCGTGTTCGACTGACAAAAGAAATGTGGCTACTTGACTACTATTTGCTTGTATCTCGTACTGGCAATGTTGCAAGCGTGATAGTCCATTTTTGTTGCCTTCTTTTTTCTGTCCATTTTTTGGAACACGTGTAATTCAGCCAGCGAGTAAAATCTTACACCGCGGTCTTCAACGATTTTCGCAAACTCTTCCAGCGTTTCGCATTTGGCAAGCAATTCAATGTTTTTTTCTATTTTTCTTACTAACTTTATTGCTTGATCGAGCAACTGGTTTTCGTCTTTCAGCATTTCTGGGATTTCAAGCGCTTTCACTATGGCAAGAGCCTCGTTTTTGAATTTCTCGGTCTGGAACGTCCGCGCGTTGTAAAGGTTTGTCGTCCCTTCGTATTCTGCTTTCCTTGCGTTTGCGAAATATTCCTGCTTTTGTCGCCGGGCTGCCGCTTCTGCTTTTAACTTGTCGATCTTTGCTTCCCAGTCGGGGCTCGGCCCAACAAAGACGTATTTCGCGACAGTTGACCCAGGGTTGTAGTTCAGGTTGTACTCGCAGTTTTCCATTACTGCCTTTCCAACGTCCATCAGTGCCACTACCCGCACGGCGTTTGGTAACACCTTAACAACCTTCCCGAGAAATATCTGGCCGCACTTGCGGATCTTGCCAGTGACCACGTCACCTTTTTTTAGCGGGGTGATTTCTGCTTTTAGATTGTCGAAACTCGTCTCGCTGCACGTTTCATTTGTCATACTATTTCACACTCGTCATTTTTTCACTTTCCAGATTTTTATTTTTGTTTCGCTTTTTTTGTGTTATGTATATCTTATGTTCAAACTGCTATATAAAGTTATAGCACCAGCAGGAAGGCGAGCAGGGAAAACGTAACTATTTCTGAGAAGCAATCCACCAGCAGGATAAATAAGAAAGAGATGAATGGTCTGTTCTTGTCAACACGCTCCAAAAAGGTGCTAAAAGAAAAGAAAGAAAAGAGATTAAGATACGTTGCACTTCTCGCATTGTTCCCTCTGGTGGTACTCGGGGAGGGCGGCAATCTCGTTCGCGGGGAAGTTCTCGTGCGCGTGGTTGATGCCATTCATCGTGCACGTGTTGTGCACGACACGGAGATGTTGCCACCCTACGCAGGACGCGAGGGCGAGGGCCACGTGAGGGTCAGGGAGATATCCCCACACGGGGCCTGACGCGTAGGTGTCCCGCTCGATGGTAGAGAACGCTACCCCTAGGCGGCGATCCACGTACTCCCCGCCCACGTAATTGGTAGAGAGGAGGACGTAGAACGTCCACCCGTGGGCCTTGTCTCCCTTGAGCGAGACAGGAAGGTAGGCAATCACCGTGCCCCAGAGAGTTGCATTTTCGGGGGCATGCGCATAGGTGTCCCACTCGACATCATCCGCCTTGTTTAGGAGGGTGAGAGGATTTTGCCCGAAGAACGCTCCACTTTCGTAGTGGGTGGGGTATTTCTTTTCCAAGACTATGACCGCAGCACTATGTTCTTGCTGCGTTGTCCCATCTTCCTCGTTTTCTTCAAGAAGGCAGATTGCCTCGTGGAGAAGGAAGTTAGGAAGGGGATATTTCTCTATTTCTGTTGCTTCTCGTCCAAACTTCGCGAGGTATTGTGTCACCGGTTGGAGCAGGCGGTGGGGCAAACAGCGGACAAACGATACATCCGCGTTGGGGTTGTGCTGGAGGGCGTGTTTTTGCGAAGACACGCAATACGGACACACATTCTCTTTCGGTGCGGGAGGATACGTGAGCGTGGCGTCCTGCTCCAATTCACCCTTTTCACAGGCAGGGCAGTTTGCCCCAACACCCCAAGGGGGACACGGGAACGTTTGCGAGCAACTCGGGCAAAAAAGCTGAATTGCTCCTTCCTTCACATCGAAGCACGCATCGCACACGTTGCACTGCTTCAACATTTCGAGACCGCGCTGACACCTGCGGCATTGAGGTTTCTTTAACGCCTCCCCTCCCACCTCGGAGAAGGGGGCTGGCGATTTAGGTTCTTGGGACATTCCATCAGTCCACCGAGCAGAGTCAATTTCTGCTCTCGTTAATGTTCCCGGTGGAACATTAAAGAGAAAAGAAAATTCACAGACGTTCGATCGTAAAGTCAGGATTTACACGAATTTTGTAGCGAGAGTCGTGTGACTTGCTCCCCGCCTCGTTGACGAGATACACACCTGGGGCTAGGTGGAAGGTTTTCTCGTACTTGTAACCGTCTTTTTCAACATTATACGTGTCGACAAATCCGGCACGCTGGCCATCGTGATATGCTTGAACCCACGCCTTTCCTGTGCCCTTGTAGGCGTGAGCGTGAATTACGAGCTCAGCATATTGTTTCTGCACGCGCGAGGTAATCTCTATCTGTACGCGGGAAACGAGGGAACTCAATTCCTCGTTGCTAAGGATCTTGAGGTCAATCTCCATAATTTTACCTTCAGAGCATTTTTCTGGAATACGTACTTGTGTCTATCGCTCGGTAGCACGATTTCGAGTGCATCGTTTACGTAAATTACATCACTCACAAATCCCTACCTCAACCAACGGGGAGCGCCTCCATTTTTCTTTTCACCTGGTTTTTGCTGTGACTTTTTCGTATGTTATGCTTCGATCGTCAGTCGGTGAGACGACTTTTTTCATCTGCAGGTTTTGCAGAATAGAACCGAGCAAGTTCGCGAGTAGCGTTGCTGTCGTGTAAACTCGCGTGTCGTTGCTCTGTTTCGCGTGGTCGCCGATATGGTGTAGCTGGTCGAGAATCTTTTTGAACTGGTCTAAATAAATGTCTTTCATTGGTTGTTCCGTTTTTGTGTCCATTTTTATCACCTTTCTCGTTTATTTTTTCGTGTTAACGAAAAACTTAACAACTCTATTTGCGATATTTCAGTCCATTTTCTACAAGTACGTTGTCGAACTGTTCTTCTGCTTTTGTCAGCAGCTCTAATATCTCTTGTAGGTTTTCGTTTTTTCCGACTTCTTTTTTTAGGAGATAGTATCGCGTGCCGATCCTTGACGTGATATTGAAGAAAGAATGTGCGTAGTCCTTGATCTTGTCAAAATCCATAATTACTCACGACTATTCTTTTACTTCCATCATCAGGAAAGCATATTGCGTGTCGATATCTATCTTTGAGCTTGTGTCGCTGCGAAGCAATTCGATTTCAATGTCCTTGAGTATTTTTTGCCGCAACTCTTGTTTCGCTTTCACTCTGGACGTGGCAACTAGCACGACTTTACCCAAAGTAGCGCAATCTCCGGACATATCCCACGTTTGTTCTTGGACGATGCAAACTTTCATCATTCACGCCTCATTTTTAATTTTTATTTGATTGTTCTTCTCGTTTCAGAGAGTTTATTATGTTGACCACTTCAGTTTTTCCGTGGGTACACCTGTGGCCTGCCTCGTCTGCCTCGAAGTCGTTGCAGTGCGGGCAGTCGACCTTGCACCCTAATTGCTTGCGAGTAATCGCAAGATCTTTGGGACTTGCTTTTTTCGCGAGCTTTGCTTTGATATTGACGATCTTGTCTTCTTTCGTTTTGCCGCCCACGCCGAGCGACCGCGCGAGGAGTCGCAGGTCGAACATCGACATCCCGACCCCTTGCGTTTTCGCGAATCTGTCAAGATAGTTCCGCTTGTTACTGCGAAATTCTATGTCCGAGTTGTCAGCTCTTTTTATCAAGTCAGCTGCTGACAACGAAAACAGCGTCTTTCGCACGTCTTCTTCTGTCACTCCATATATCGTAATGATCTCTTGAATTGCGAGTCCCTGCTTCAATCGCACGATGATCTTTTCGCGAACGTGATCCAACAGCGACTCGTGTTGCGCTTCTGCTAGGAGGCGGTTGACATCATTCGAGAACTCTGCAAATTTATTGAGATCCATCATCTCGCTTGTCCCCTTGTCGAGCGTAATCTCAAACTTTACTTCGCCGAATAAACCAGTTGATCGCTTGCATCTTACCATTATAGTTTCACCTCGAATAGAAATGCCAGTCCCAACGGATCTTCTTCCCGCTCTTGGGCAACGTTGACCCACCGGATGGCCTCTAACGTGAACTCGTTTGATACACTGCTGAGATCAAATCCAATAGCAGCGATGGCGAATCGTATTTTGTCGTAAATGTTGTCTGAGTGGTGCATCTCGTTGAGAATTGTAGTCATCGGACGATCTTCGATAACGGAAAGGTTGTGAAGAGTTTGGGCCAGCCTGTATTGATAGTCTATGAAATCGTCCCGGGTCGGAACGAGGAAACGAACCGAGTCCAATGGAGCAGGCGCGAGGGCCGAGTCCAAACACGCGTTGTACCGTGTAAGTGCCCATCCGTGTTTCACGAGATATTCTCGCAGCTGCTGTCTGGATGGTAAGTTGGTGTTCATTTTACTCGATCACTCTCCTCGTTAAATATGATGGCATAAAATGCGATAGGAATCACGAATTTTTTAACTAAAACACCAACAGCATCCAGAAACGATTTCAGAGAACATTCTCTCACGGTAACATCAAAAAAACCGTCTTCAAGCGTTTCTTCGAGGTGGAAGTCACTTATTATTTTCTTATATGTTTTAGTAAGTACGTTCGTAGTTTTGTCGTTCATTTATTGCCCTCTCCGTCTTTCTTGTCCGTGTTTTTGTTCTGCTTAAGTCCCAGCATCCCCATAAAGTCCGTGTTCTTGTCTTCTTCCTCGACTTCCCCGCCAACTTTTTTAACTTCTTCATTTTTTATTTCATTGTCATCAACTTCCTCGATGAGTGACTCTTCTAGCGACTCTTCTTTTTCGTTGTCTTCTTCATTGTTTTCGATGATATCTGGTGTTACTTGTGATGTAGATACTTGTGATACATTCTGTGGTTGAAGTACAGATTTATTGAAAGTTGTGACGGTTACGGTTAGATTCTGCGGGACATTTTTTATGATAGGGTCGGTGTACATTCCTTGCGCGCCTTTGGCGAGGTGTTGCTTGGCAATGATATTTGCTTCCACGTCTGACATAAAATGCTTACGACAAACTGGCCCCATCCCGATATCCACACTTTTCGCGTTCGTGAGTAGTCTGCCACAATTCGCGCACACGCCAAAGGTCGCGCCGAAGTCGCGCGCCTGCTGCAATGTCATTCGGTCGGCGGCAGTAATAATACCCTTGCGGATCGCGTTTGGCGCATACTTGAACTTGGCAACTGTAGCAGCGCCGTTCTTTGCCGGAAAGACGTGTAACTGCTTTGCCCACGTCCGACCGTACTTGGTCTTCGTGACCTTGTAGACCGTCTGGTTTTTGAAATAAATACCAGCGGGCAAGCTTGCAAACGTTGTTATCCGGTTTAATGTAGTTGATGCTGGTAATATCGGCGAGGGCGTTGGTTGTGCTGGAGTGCCTATTTGTACGGTATAAACGATCCACGCGGGTGTCTCTTCTTTCGTCCAGAGGTTTGCTTGCCAAATCCCCTTGTATTGTGTCAACTGGACGCCCACTTTTTTCAAGGCGTCCTTGTTGTCTCGCCACGCGTCCCAGAAGTCAGCCCCTTTTCCAATGCTGGTCGATCGCACGTACTTGCTGATGCTGGCCACGAATTTGGGATGCAAGTTGCCGAACGTTTTCCGGCAAAAGTCCTGGGCGTTAAACGCGCCCGCCATCTTGATCATTTTATTTTGCGGGACGCCATAAAATACTAGCGGAGCGCCACACTCCCAGCACTTGCCATCCCCGTTCATATTTGCGTCCGACTCGCCGCAACTTTTACAATATACCATTTTTATCCACACCTGTTTTTGTCGAATTTTTCGTTCTTTGTATATCTTATGTTCAAACGACTATTTATGCCTTGTGATCCCCCCATTTTAATTTAATATCGGAACGATGATCGGCGGTCGGGATTGTTTCCTTCCTGCAGCAATGATTCCAGCAGAATTTCGTCAAGATGAAGCAGAAACGACTACTTGCCTGAAACTACCTGCTGGAGAAAAAAGCACCGAATTTTATTCGTTTTCCGATCTGACACAATTCACCCGGCGGTCGTGAAGTTCTCCACACATGGAAAAAAATTTGCTTCTCGATTGTGAAACGATTTACATCTTGCTCTAAAGAACTGTGAAATAATATTCGATAAAATGAAGAAAGATTATCATTGTGTTCGACCCTTCAGGCCAGATGACGGACAAAGTACCGAATTTTGTTCGATAATCTCAATTCTACTAACATATACGTTATTTTTTATATGTTTTATCTTCAATGATCACCAGGACCGGAGATTTATTTTTTTCTTTCCAGCAATGATATCTTGCTTTTCCAGCAAGCGGCAAGCGGGAAGTCGTTGCTGGTACTTGACTGACCTAAGACTGCAAATGGTTTCAGATAAGAGGTATCGATCGTGGCATCCCGTAGTTAAAAATGAGTTTGTCGTAGTTAAATTACGTTTTTTATTTTTGGTCAAAATTTGTTTTGTGATTCATTGACTTTGTCAAATAAAATTCATTTCTCTATTCTGTCTTTTTGGATCGATTTATTTCAGAGAACTCCACTCGACCCGAAGAGACGCATATCGAAATTTTCTCAATTTTGTTACAATTTATGAAAAATCAAAAAATGACAGAATTGTTTCTTTGTCCGACTTTCTCGTTTTTTTCCAAATTTTGTTTCTTTTTCTTAATTCTGAACGATTGCCCGAGCTTTTTTTTTTCCTCAATTCTGTCGCTTCTACACAATTTTTTCGCAACATCTGCAGCACGAACTAGGAAAATTCGGCTCGGTACCCACTTGCCTAGCAAAGAACCCACTGGAAACGAAAAAAGTTCGCTTGTCTTCACGCTTGCGTTTAAAGTAAAAATAAGAAAGTTGAAATTGTGTAAATTGTGCCAAATTGAAGAAAAAGAAAAAACGATGCCTACTTGGTGATTTCGCACTGATCGTAATTAATGGCGCGATCGAGCATCTCAAGCGCTTTTTCGACCGAGCTGTCAGTGACGACCGGAACTCTCGCGATCGCGCTCGTGATGTTTCTATCCCGCTCGTTTCCGACAAAGACCTTGATCAGATAACCAGCATTGAGAAGGTCTTGTGACATCACGAAAACAAGTCCGTTGGGAAGGTCAATTGCAACGTTCCGATAGACCGTTTTTGTGTCAGTGCTTCCCCAAATTCCAGCTGGAAAGCACATCCGTTCTGCATAATCAATGACGAGTAAGAAGGCTCGTTGTTCGATCACTTCTAACCCGTCAAATTCTTTTTCGCTACTATTAAATATGAACATTTTTACCACACCTATTTTGTTTTTCTGTTCGAGTGAAGGAACTTTCCCTTCCCAGAGAACTCTTCAAATCGGAGAGTGCTCTGGGAAAAGAAAAAAGATTACTTGATGTCAACGGTTTTTCTCCTTCCTTGGTTGAGCGCTTGAACGGCCTTCCGAGCGAGGATGGTCAAGTCAGCTCGGGGATGCATCTTGGTACGGTACTCGTTGAAAGACGACTCGTTTTTGTCGGCCTCTTTTCGCATCTTGTCCAATTGATCTTCAATGTCAGCTGCATCGACTTCTATGTCATCGTTGTAGTCAAAGTCGTCTTCACTTGGACTCCCGCCTTTAGCATTGCTTCCGTTGTCGTTGTTTCCATCGGATCCGTTATTGTCATTGTCACCATCGAGTCCTTCCGAGTCCGAGTCGGCATCTTGGTCGTTTCCATCTTTGGAAGTGTCTTCTTTGCCATCGGACTTTGCACTAGCTGGTTTGTCACCATCGTTACCTTGTTTGTCATCGTTGTCAGAGTCGCCTTGGCTGTCTTGGTCATCTTGAGAGTCATCGCTTTTTCCAGATTCACCATCGTCTTCCCCATCTTCGGAATCACCATCTTGTCCGGAGTCGTCATTGTCGTCTTCAGATTCGTCATCCTCGTTGTTGTCGTTGTCTTGGTCGTCATCGGAAGGTTTGTCAGCTCCTTGTTTTTCAGATTCGTTATCAACTTCTTCAGATTCTTTGCTGTCTTTTTCATCGTTGTCTTGTTTTTCCGAGCTGCCTTGTTCGTTGTCGTCTTTCTCTGAATCATCGTTATCATCTTCAGATTCACAATTCCCGCCTTCTCCATCGTCTTCTCTGTCATCCTTGTTGTCATCGTTACCATCTTGTTCGTCTTTCTTCACGTCCTTGTTATCGGGAGTGGAATCTTCACTAGTTTGTTCCTTGTCGTCTTCTTTGTCGGAATCTCCTTTTTCTGATCCGTCTTTGACATCTTCTTTCTCCTTGTCGTCATCGCCTTGTTTGTTGTCAGCTTCTTTGGAAGCGCCATCTTGTTCGTCTTCTTCTTTCTCATCATCACCTTCCGAGCTGTCTTTGTCATCGTTTTTGTCTTGTGCCTTATCTTTCCCGTCATCGTTGTTTTCCTTGTCGTCTTTTTCATCATCTTCTTCATCGTCACCATCAGGCTGGTTTTCACTGGCATCCTTGCTTTCCTTGGGTTGGTCGTTGTCTTTTTCTACTTGGTCGTCTTTGGGTTGGTCGGATCCTGCTTTGTTGTCTTTTTCTTCACTCTTCTCTTTTTGCCCTTTTTCGTCTTTCCGAGTGTCGTTTTTCTGATTTTCGTTTCCTTGTCGATCGTCTTTCTGATCAGCTTTTTTCTGTTGACTGTTTTTCTGATCCACCTTGTTACCCTTGGTTGGACAAGGATCTTTCGGATCGGGGGGGCTGTTTTTCCGAGCCTCTTCGATGTCTTCGTCAACTGGGTTGAAAATTGGCGCGTTTGGGACACTGGCCTTGTACTTGTTGACGAGTTCTAGTACTCTGTCTTCAATCCACCTTGCCAGTTTCATTGACTCTCTCCAAGTGACAATTGTATCCAGCTTTCTAGCAATTGTCTTGAGCATCTTGTTGACATCGGGGAAATTCGTTTCTCCTCTCATTTTACGCGGGGAAAACTTGACTTGAATTAAACCTTCAATGAAAGCTTCAATTGGGTTGCTGTAGGTATTCAGATCTTTCATTTCGGAAAGAGCTACATATCCTAAACTAAAGAAGTCTTGATTCAACCCTTGAAACCTTTTTCCAAAGTTTCTCTCGCACCGAGCATCGTCAACCGAGTTGATGATCGAGTGACTGACCGACTCTGACATCTTGGACGTTTTTACAAACGCTACAAACTCGTTATAATTCGACTTGCATAACCAGTGCGCGAGTTCGTGCCCGATCAAGGCATTTAAAATCATTAGCGCCTTGCCGGTTCCATACCTTCCAAATGTCCCTTGTGGGAACTTGATCCGGAAGTGTGGCACGTTCTTTTTATCGACAAACATCCCCGCGCTAAAATGTTGCTGATTCAACGGGAAGACAACTCGGACATCCATAAATGGCACTTGCGAGAGAAAGACGCTTCTCACGGAGGCCCAGCCCCCGAGCGCTAGAACATCCACTATTTTGTTTTCGTCAAACTTTCCAACGTTAGCGAGCGGTACCCCGTACCGCGCGCTTTGCATTTTTAGTTGCATATTTTTGTTTCCTCCTACTTTTTATTCATTTTTCCTTTTAGTAATACTGATGGCCTTGGCATTTTTCTCCCGACTCCGAGCTCATCGAGCTTTTCCGAGAGTATGGCGAGCGTTTCATCACACATATATTCGGGAGGCACTTGCACAAAGTCTTTTTCGTAAATTTCTTTAACATTACTTCCTCTTCTATCATCAACGTTGATACATATAACATCAATGCCCATCGCGCGCACTTCTTTGACGGCCTGTTTGGTGAATTCATCGTCACAATATCTGGTACCGAACGCGCCGTTCAACGTATTTTTAAAATACATAGAATTGGGGTCGCCATCACAGATCACCATCAACACCTTTTTCTCTTCTTTTTGTTTTGCTAGGATTTTTCCCGCTCGCCAAATGGCTGTCGCATCGGGAGTCGCATTTGCAGCCATCAGGTTGACTATTTTCTTTTTCGTGCCATCCCATCTCTGGGAAAAATTTTTCATCGATAATATCTTTGGAAAGACCCACACATTTTCGTGAATCAGTCCGCTAGGTGTTTGAACGAGCTTATTTTCGCTCTGCAGCTTATTGAGATATTCCGTTATATCTGCATTTACCCGTTTTTTAATTTCGCAATCGTTAAATCCCTCGATCGCGAACTTGATGCCTAGCTTGTCGAGGAACTCTCCTATTATGTAGACCGTCTTCCGGGCTAGGTCGATCTTGTGATCTTGTTTCATCGATCCCGAACAATCTACTAGCAGGTAGACACATATCTTATTGCGGGAATCTGTTATTTTTGTTTCCTCGAATATCTTTCCGGTACCGCAACCTCCTCTTTGGTCGATCGTTTCATCAACAGCTGCGTCAATGTCGATGTCAGAGCCATCAGACAACGGTCGGACAAGTTCCGAGCCGTAATTGATAGCATCAGAATATTTTGACAACAGCTTTGACAATTCAATGACTGACTCCTTGCGGATGTCGCCTAGTGATACATTCATAGTCACAAAAAGCTGCCTACTGCACACCGGACATTTGACGGTGCCTCGCGTGAACTCGCATCCACAGTAACTGCACGCTACTCCATTTTCTTCCCCTAACATTTCCACCTTGACAATACCTACCCCATCGGGGGCTAGTTCAAAGTGCGTTGTTTCCTCATTTTTCACGTAACAGCCGGTGCGCGAAAGCTTCTTTGCTTTTTGGCTGGTACGAGCGACCTTTTTCTTTGGTTTGTCAACGACTTGCGCTACATCGGTCATATCGATCATTCTTCCGTTACTTCTACAATGTTCGGGATGAAGCTCGAAAAAGGTTTGTCGAGCTCGGCATCTTCCCCGCCTTGCCCAATAGGGAGAATCTGTTTCCAGAGTTTGGTGCACTCTTCTTTGACATCGAAAAATCCAGCATCAAGTCGTACTTTTTCAAAGATGTACGAGTTGACCAAAAACGAACTCAATTGTCGAGGGGTAACGGAAGGATTGTTAACGATCCAGTCGACAACTTGGGTCGCCACTCGTAAACCGGGGCTGTTCAGCTGTTCCCCGCGCTCCAGTACAAACGCGCGCAATGAAACAATCGCGCTTGCAACTTTCGCGCAGAGCTCCTTGGAAGGGAAAAACATTATTCCTAACCCTTTTTGACACTTCTCTCGGAGCAGCTTTGCGATCTGCGCTTCCTCAAAGAAGGGGAACTCGATCTCCACAAATCGATCACGTACCGATCCAGTGACATCGCCATCGAGGGTTTTTCCGGGCTTGGGATTGAAGTCAGCAAAGTCCCAAAGCGTGATGCCGTTGGTCAGGCGCAAGTGGACCTTTTCTCCCCTACTAGCATAGTCGACCATTCGTTGCGTGAAGTAATTGTTCGCGCTCTTCATAATTCCACGGGGAAGGTCGAGGACTTCAGCCCAGTAAACGACAATGCCGTACTCACCACCTTGGGCTCGGCGAATAGCTTCCGATAGCCCACCTTCCCCAAAGCTCGTATTTCCGTCTTTCAAGTTAACCCCACCTACCAGATCGGAATAGTTCATATCTGGTTTACAAGGGATCTTGATGAGGCCGTTAGGATTCCCTAAAATATAGGGAATAATTTGTATCCAGCTCGTCTTACCAGCCCCCGGCGCGCCACTGAAGAGAAACCTCGGACATCTCCCCTCGAATGCAACCATCGAGTCGAGTACTAACGGCACTAGGCCGCTAGGCATTGCGGGGCTCTTATATTCGTCCCGCACTTGTTCGAGCTCGAAAGCGATGTCCCTTACCTTGCTGACTATGTCGATCTTTTTCGTTTCCCAGTCAACAGTCGAGTTCTGTACTCCTAAGATCGTTACAAAATTCGCGCCCCCAAGGGACTCTTTCTGCATCTTGACAACACATGCGCGATGGGCGATCTTGTAGGCCTCGAATAAAAACCCAGCTTCCAAGTAGAACTCGTACTGTTTGAGCGCATCCTTTTCTGTGCATTGTGGGAGTCGTAAAATGTCATCATCACCTATTGACGATGCGACTTCATTCTTTTCTTCAACTAACTCAACGCTAGCTTGGTCTTCCTCGACTTTTTCGATGTCTTGCGCATCGATGACGACTGCAGGCTGGTTGGCATCTTTCGCAATTTTAGCTGCCTTAGGTTTCACAGCAACGACTTGCGTTGTCGAGCTAGCAGCTTTCCTGCTCGTTTGATAAATGATCGAGCTAGCATCTATTTCAGCTGAAGATGTGTTCCCATCCCCGCCAATGTAATTGAACTTTAGTGGGAGGGTTGAAGTGGACGCATCGTAAACATACAGAACTTGTTGGCCACCTTCTCTCGCGATCACGATCCCAATCTTCCCGTCCTTTTCGAGCTTGTTCAAAAAGCTCAGCCCGCTATCGGAATTTTTGTAATCGCGAGCTTGGTAATGCCGGAGTATGTATGCAGCTTCAATTCCCTTTTTGCTAGGGTCAGTGGGTACTCGGGGAATTTTCGTTATCCAATTCAGGCCCGATAGCGTGTATAAATATCGAGCTCCGTTTTTCTGGCTCTCTTTGGGCAAAGTAGAAGCCAAGTCTTCCTCTTTTCCGAGCGCGAATTTTGCGCTCGACTCATCGGCTTTGCGCCGCACAGCTTTAGTATCTATGTCTATCATATTTTTCGCCACACCTTATTTATTCCACTTTTAACGCGTTGGCCAACGCATCACACTCTTCAACGAGGCCTTGGTCGTTGTCACCACACTTGGCAAGGAATTTTATTGCGTCCCTTGCGCGGTGAAGGGTTTCTAGTGCGACTTCTCTCTCGAATCCCGTCACGCCATCCAGAAAATTGGCGGCTGTGACGCTTATGTCATCGTAAATGATCCTAGCAAGGGTTTCCATTTCATCTTGCGTGATCGTTACCATTTTTTCTGTCATATCTTTATCCACCTTCAGATTGTTACGTAAATTGATATTTCCTCTTCCACCTCGGTCTTTTCGCCAAGGAGGGCTGAGAGAATCTTGTTTGCTTCAACATACTCTGCTGGATTGACAAGGCAAAGGAATCTACTGTTTCTTTCTCTTATCGTTATTTCTATTGCCTCTGTCAGCACTTCAAGCTTCAACATTAGTTTGTCTAAGGTCATATTCTCATCTCGGTTTTCTAATTTCTTCCCATACCTCGAGGTCTTCAATGTCGGCCTCGCTTAGATCTTTGCGGTAGCTAGCGAGTAATTCGCGCGCTTGAGCGTGTAACGTTTCAATTACTTCCGTGCTAGTGTAACCGTTGTCCTCGTAGTCACACTGGGAGGTACTACCGAGGATATTCCACATCAACATTTTTTGCTTTGCGTTCATTGTTACCATCTCGTTTATACATATTTTATACATAGCAATACATAGCAGATAATGTATCATAGCAATTCATAGCAATACATAGCGCAATTTACTCGTTGATAATCGAGTGTGCTATGAATCCTTGCGCCACTTGGTGGATTGCACTCTCGAACTTCGCAATAGCTAGTCCGGGGCTTATCGTCATTGCAGCCTCGAAATTTCTGACGGCCGATTCTATGTCGTTTAAAAACGTTTTTATATTTCTCATATTTGCCACACCTATTTTTTTGTTCTGGTTTATTTGCCTAACGAGCGTGTGACCGGGAAGGGAGGGAAGGGAGGAAAACGCGCGCTCGCCGAACCCATTGGAGCTTTCTCTCTCAACGTGCTGCTTTCTCTCGCTTAACCGGTTTGTACATTCGTTAGACATACGTATACTTATGAGCGAAAGTTTAAAAATATATGGTATAATTTGCCAGCCTGTAGCCTTCCCTCGTTGAGCACAGCAAGCGGGGATTGGATGGGAGAGTAGGCAAGGGATGATACCCACTGGTTGCAGGAAAAGGACGGGGTAAAGGGGTTGGGAAACAACC
>Ga0299912_10001439_pt1 | contig 19175 bp, 13 predicted proteins | sample RVTome_2_FD_207667 | JGI IMG/M metagenome (GOLD analysis project Ga0299912, IMG submission 207667) | Soil microbial communities from uranium-contaminated site in the Upper Colorado River Basin, Wyoming, United States - RVT95D214 (version 2) ... | reverse complement strand
TTTATTGCAGCCTGGATAGTTGGGTAATCTCCTGAGCCGTCCGCCTTAACGATAATTACCCTCGCCCAGCAGGGAATGGTTAAAAAAAGGCACGTAAAAGCTAAAATTAGCTTCTTCATTTTAGCATTCTCCCTAAATATTCGCGCTTAATTATTGTTTACCACAAATGGCGGGGTAAAGTCAAGTAAAAAATGCTTCTATTTCTATTTTTTCGGGCTCTCCAGACTCTGGGCTTATGATTTATAGAGTGTGTTTTCAGCTCACCCCCGTTAGAGACTTTTTTATCAGGCCGTCCGGAGTACTAAGGTATGTCTCTAACGGGGTAAAGGTTAGCTTGTTGTAACGCCGATATGGATATTATCACAAACGTAAACGGATTTGCCGGTTTTCATTTTGTCAAGGAGGTGAAAAATGGTGTCCTGCGGAATGTTTTAATGCCCTCGACTCAGATACAGACTGTTAACGAAGAGATAGCGGCTTTACCTATAGGGCAGAGCGTCAGGGAATTTCTCGATTATCTTACTGTCGAGGCCGGTCTATCCGATAATACTGTATTGGCCTATGGGCGCGATTTGAAGGGCTTTTTGAAATATTGCAAATCCGATAAAATCGGCCGACTGGAGCAGATAAAGCCGGCCCTTATCCAAAAATACCTGCAAATCCTGACAAGGGAGAGCAAATCCGAAAGCTCCGTTAAACGCTGCCTTGTGGCTATAAGGATGCTCCTGCGGTTTGCCAAACTTACAGGCCGGGTCCACGACGATTTCACCACAATCCTCGAAGGCCCAAAGCTCTGGCAGAAACTCCCTATTGTTTGCAGCAAACAGCAGGTGAGCAATCTTTTAGATGCCCCGGATGCCTCCGAACCCTTTTACCTTCGTGATAAAGCAATGCTCGAATTGCTCTACGCCACGGGAATACGAGCCAGTGAGGTTGCAGGATTGAGGATATCCGACTTAAATTTTGCAATCGGTTACCTTCGCTGCCTGGGCAAGGGTAACAGGGAGCGGATAATACCGCTTGGCAGTACCGCCGTTGCTGCAACAATGGATTACATTAGGAACTTACGGCCCAGGTTGGCAAAGCCGTTTAGTAATGATTTTTTACTGCTTTCCCGAACAGGCAGGCCTGTGAGTCGTATTGAAGTCTGGCGATTGGTTAAGAAATATGCAATGCGTGCAGGTATGCCGAAGAATTTGACAGTCCACACATTGAGACATTGCTTTGCAACGCATCTGTTGACCGGCGGAGCAGACCTGCGAAGCGTTCAGGAGATGCTTGGCCATGTGGACATAGCCACTACCCAGATTTATACACATGTTGACCAGGAGAGATTGCGAAAAATTCACAAGAAATACCACCCAAGACCATAAATCGAATGGATTGACTCAGGTAGGTTTCGGGATTATTATGACGATAGTTATATTGACAGGTTCTGTGGAAATTAGACGGCTGAATTGTTTGTTATGTTCCGTGGAGACAGACAAACATAGTTTTGTATAAGGTCATCAAAATGCGTGTAAAGTGGCTGTCTATAATAATTTTGTTGTTGGTAATAGGCTGCCGGCAGCCCCAGGTAAGTTCGGAGAAAGCTGCGTTGGCGCCCGGTAAAATAGTTGCCGAGGCCGAGCTTACCAGACAGTTGGAAATAAACAGAGAGGCTTTATTAAAAGGCTCAACCGACCGGATACGCATCGATGCGGCAACCGTAATGCTGTTCAACGAAGACCCTCTGGCGAGAAAAATTCTGCTTGATGTGCTAAAGCAATCCGAGAATGTTCCTGCACGAGTGGCCGTGTGTAAGGCATTGGGCCAGGCCAGAGCAGAACAGAAAGTCGTTGTCAATAAGGGGGATTTTATCCCGCCATTGTTTGATATCTTAAAGACAGATTTTGGTGAAAGTGCAAAATTCGCTGCAGAAGCCATCCTGATATTTGACTATGACCAGATATCAGAACCATTGGAGGGGATGGTAACAAACACCTCACTGCCGGTCAAAGCGAAGTTAAACGCAATATATGTATTGCGACTTCAGCCGGATATTAGGGCCATATTGAAACTTATTGACCGGCTTGATGATACCGATGAACAGGTTGCTGCTGAGGCGGAGAAAGCCCTGAAGTCTATTGGCATACCGGTAGGCAAAGACGCCGAAGCTCGCAGGCAAATCAGAAATAAGTTGGAGCGAAAAGGCAGAGACGAATTTCTACGGGAGTGGTTGATTCGCCAGGAGGCACAGATACGCCAGATGCAAATCGAGCTGAACATGTGGCAGGGAAGATATCTCCTGGCGCTGGGTAAGGTATATGACTCCAAGGGTGATGATACAGTCAAAGCTCAGTTTTTAGCGGAGCAATTGAGTGACTCAGAACCAGTAATCAGATTGTGGGCATTGGAAAAGATTTATCAAGACCGGGTCGGAACCAGACCAAACCCGAAGCTTCCGGATGAAATCGGCACTATCCTGCTTGGTTTGATTTCGGACCAGAACAAAAACGTTCGGCTGAAAACAGCCAAGTTGCTGTCTTTGATGGGAGAGTTGAATTCGGCTCAGCGTTTGCTGACCCAGCTCGAAGTCGAACAGAATGATGAGGTCAAAATAGAGCTGTTTGTTGCACTTGGTTACGCCTTTTTACCAAATCCGGAGGTAAAGATTCCCGACGAGATAAGAAAGCAAGCCCTCGAATGGACAGTACGTTACCTTGCTGAGCAAGAGCCGGAAAAGGCACAGAAAGGTGCCGAAGTTATGAAAAAACTGCTTGAGCAAAATGGATTGACCTCTGCTGAGGTTGAAAGATATCTCGGCCTGCTTGTGGAAAGATACAAAATGGACGAGGTTGACGAGGGCCTGCGGGGAGAATTACTTAGGACAATGGCAGGTTTGTGTGCCCCCCAGAGTGCTTACAACGCTCAATCAAAGAAGCGGTTTAATCCTTTATTTGAGGAAGCTCTGAATGACAAGGTAAATCTGGTTCGCGAAGTGGCCGTAGAAGGGCTTGTCTATGTTGACATGGCTGCAGCACTAAAAAGGTTGAGAAAGGATTTTGTTAACGACCCCAGTATCATAGTAAGAAAGAAACTGATAGAATTAGCCGGAAAAGTAGGCGGAAAGGAAGACCTGGTTTGGCTGGCAGAAAAAATAGGTTCAAACGCTGAAAGCGAGCTCGCTTGGCAGGCGATGCTCAAAATATTCAATGGCTCTGATGCAGATGTCCTGAATCAATGGATAGACAAATTCATCTCCGAAAGTAGTAAAGTTAGTTTATCTGATGAGCAGAAAATCTCTTTTCTTGAAATAGCAGAACGAAAGGCAGTAGGTGAAAATAAGCCAGAAACGCTCAAAAACGTTAGAGAAAGGTTTGCTGAGATTTATATTAAGGTTAACCAGTTTGAGCGGGCGGCGGATTATTTGGGAAGGTTGAATGAAGCTGCCAAGACCAGCGAGGAAAAAGAAGCGATTTTATCTAAATTACTGGATGTGTACTTGAGATGGCCAAAAGTAGAACTTGCAGCCAAATTACTGGAAAATTGTTTGCTGGAAAAAGATTTAGAACCCAATAGTGTTATAGTACGCTCAATTGATAATTATCTTGTTAATCCGCCTGCTGGGACCGATCCTAACGCCATCTTAAAAACACTTCTGGTTGAGGCCAAGGTAACTCAGGGCAGACTGAAGTGGGAGGAGAAGAAAAAGAGCTGGACTGATCGCATCGGAAAAGCAGATGACTCGGAAAAACCCAAAAAACACGATAATTAACCGTCAATTGTTTTGTAATCTGGGTGTGTATTTATAGCATGTTGTATTGGTTACAACTTTCATCATAAGATTTTGTGAAGATAAAATAAGAAAAGCTAAAGATTTTAGTTTTTTTATTTTTTTTGTAAATTTTTATTGTTTTTGTATTTGCATCTTTACTATTATTCTTGTAAAATTCTTGTTTTATGTTAAAAACCAGTGTTTGTTATCATTCCCTGTGCCCATTGTTTGTCTTTATGGGGGCAGGAAGGGAGAGTGGGGTCTATTTGTCCAGGCCAGTCTGGATAAGGTTACAGGTGTTTTTGCTGTTATTACCATAGAGCAAGATGTAAATATTTTATTGCTGCTGTAGCTCAGCTGGTAGAGCGCGTCCTTGGTAAGGACGAGGTCATGGGTTCAAATCCCATCAGCAGCTAAATGAAATTAAGGCCAGGTCAAAATGGTCAATATGCGCAGCCAAAGAATTCTATCTCGCGCTACCTGTTGGCGCTGAGTATCGTTGATCTTGGCTTCGAGTTTATATAAAGTTTGCAATTTGTTTTTAAGGATGAGAATAAGAATATAAATACTAACCCGGCACATTGGAGGTTTATATTAAAATGGCTAAGGCAGTATTTGAACGCACGAAACCACATATCAATGTTGGAACTATTGGTCACGTTGACCACGGCAAGACAACCTTAACTGCAGCGATGACAAAAGTGATGGAGTTTAAGGGGCTATCGAAGTTTCGGTCTTATGATGAAATTGCGAAAGCGTCAGAGGCGCAAGGCAGGCGCGATGCAACGAAGATTCTGACAATCGCAACGGCCCATGTGGAGTACGTGACAGAAAATCGTCACTACGCCCATATAGACTGCCCTGGCCATGCGGACTATGTGAAAAACATGATCACCGGTGCGGCCCAGATGGATGGCGCAATCCTGGTTGTCAGCGCAGCTGACGGTCCAATGCCACAGACTCGCGAGCATATTCTTCTTGCCCGCCAGGTTAACGTGCCAAGTATAGTAGTTTTTCTCAACAAGATAGACCTGGTTGATGACCCTGAATTGCTTGATTTGGTCGAGCTGGAGACAAGAGAACTGCTGAATAAATACGAGTTCCCGGGTGATGATACGCCGTTGATTCGCGGTTGTGCCATTCAGGCGATGAGGGCGGAGAGTATTGATGACCCTGCCTGTAAACCAATAGTCGAACTACTTGAAGCGATGGACAATTACATTCCAATTCCACCTCGTGATGTTGATAAGCCATTCCTTATGCCTATTGAGGACGTCTTCAGCATTAAAGGTCGTGGTACGGTGGGCACGGGCCGGGTTGACCGTGGTAAAATCCGGGTTGGTGAAGAGATTGAGATTGTTGGGCTTTCAAAAGAGACACGAAAGACAGTAGTTACCGGCGTGGAGATGTTTAATAAAACACTTGACGAAGGTCAGGCCGGCGATAATATTGGTGTGCTTTTGCGCAGCGTGGAAAAGAAAGAATTGGAAAGAGGACAGGTTATCGCAGCGCCCGGCAGTATTACTCCGCATACCAAGTTCCATGCGGAAGTCTATGTTCTGACCAAGGAGGAAGGTGGTCGTCATACACCGTTCTTTGCCGGTTACAAGCCGCAGTTTTATTTTAGAACAACCGACGTCACTGGTTCGGTTTGTGCATTAATGAGCAGAGAAGGCAAAAGTGCAGAGATGTGTATGCCGGGTGATAATATAACGATGGAGGTGGAGATTATTTCGCCGATTGCTATGGAAGAGGGTCTCCGCTTTGCTATCCGCGAAGGCGGTCGGACAGTCGGGGCCGGTGTAGTAATAAAGATCATTGCCTGAGCATCTCTGAAAAGCCATGGAACTCAATAAGTGCCAAAAGCAAATGTTCTCGCTTCGTTGAAGTGTATCCGATTAGGCGTCAACAGGTTAAGGAGATGTTTCTGGTTTTCTTAAGTGCCTTTTATTGCATACAGTTTTTATGGCTAAAAAGAAAAGTAAAAGAGAGTATGTCTGGCTTGAGTGTACCCAGTGTAACCAAAGAAACTATCGCACCAGTATTAGTGTGGCAGAAGGTTCACCGAAGTTAGAACTTAAAAAGTTCTGTAAAACCGAGCGCAAGCATACGGCTCATAAGATACGGCGTAAGTAGTCGATTATCGATGGTTGATAGTTGGCAGAAAGGCAAGGATTTGGCCGATTCAAACAATTGCAAATAATAGATAGAAAATATTCGATGTCGAGGGTTCTTCTTTGGTTTAATCAATCGGATAGGCCAGTAGCTCAATTGGCAGAGCGTCGGTCTCCAAAACCGAAGGTTGCGGGTTCGATTCCCTCCTGGCCTGCTAATGTCGTATCTGGGTTCGCAAACGCAAAAAGGCGCGTTTGGGATTATTCTCGTGGCGTATGAATCAAATCGGTCACAAGATATGAGGGATGAGATAATGATTTTTGATATTTATAAGCGAGACCAGGGCAAATACACGAGACTCTGTAGTACTTTCGCTGCAATAATAATTGCCGGTTTGGGATGTATGCAGATTTACAAAAAATTGCAGCAAACCGAACTCGGGTTATGGGTAGAAACTATTGTACCAGCAGGTTTATTTCTGGCTTTGGCTATATTGATATTATATTTGATGAATAGATCTTCAATTGCTGATTTTATGATTGCTGCTGAAGGGGAAATCAAAAAAGTTACCTGGGCCAAGAAAAGCGAAATCGCGGTCTCCACTTTTATTGTTGTTGCTGTGGTTATAATTATTTCCTTTATTCTTGGTTTTACCGACCTTGTTTTCAGAACATGCTTCTCGTGGATACTCAAATAGAAATACATAAAAATCATGAGAAGGACAAAATAACATATTATGAAGTGGTATGTTTTAAGAGTTGCGGCAAATAAAGAATTGCAAGTTAAGGAAACCCTTGCAGAGAAAGTTAAAGTAGAGGGCCTGACTGATATTATCGGCAAGATAGAGGTTCCTGTTGAGCGGATTAAGCGTATCCGGGGCAGCAAGCAAACGATTCACAAGCGAAAACTGTATCCTGGCTATATTTTTATGGAGATGGAGACGGACGATGATGGCAGGGTCAAAGAAAAGGCATGGTTTTTGATTAAAGGAACCTCGGGCGTTGGTGATTTTATCGGCACAGAAGGAATTCCTACTCCAATGAAGGACACGGATGTGGCAAAGATGCTTTTAGAGTCGGAAAAGCCTGAGGAAGCGCCGAGTATCAAAGTCGAGTTTAAAAAAGGCGATTTGATAAAAATTCGGGAAGGTGCCTTTGAGAACTTTGAAGGGGTAGTCGATTCGATTGACTCCGAACGTGGGATTGTGAAGGTGATTGTTGCGATATTCGGCCGAAGTACGCCGCTGGATATAGAGTATTGGCAGATTGAGAAAGTGTAATTTATGGCTCATCTATAGGGCTCAGGGAGCTGCGCCCTGAACAATGAGCCGCTTTTAATAGAGATTATGGCTAAAGAAGTATTATTAAAGATTAAATTGCAGGCATCCGGCGGGCAGGCGACACCGGCCCCGCCGATAGGCCCTGCTTTGGGTCAACATGGTGTTAATATCGGCCAGTTCGTTTCCCAGTTCAACGAGCGAACGAAGGAGCTTAACGGGACAACTGTGCCGGTTGTGATAACCGTCTATAAGGACAAAAGTTTTACCTTCGAGGTCAAAAGTCCCCCTGCAGCGGTGTTGTTGAAACAAGCGGCTGAAATAGCAAAAGGTAGCGGCATTCCGAATAAAGAGAAAGTGGGAAAGATTACCACTGAGCAGCTGCGTAAAATCACCGAGACTAAATTAAAGGATTTAAACGCATATGATTTAGAAAAAGCCGAGAAGATAATCAGAGGCACCGCACGGAGTATGGGCATAGAAATTATTGAGTGATGATTTTTAATAATAGACAGAGATATGGTATTTAGAAGCAAAAGATATAAAAAAGAGTCTCAGCAAGTGAGTAAGGAACCGGTATCGCTGGATGAAGCGGTGGAAAAAGTTAAGGCCTTTAAGTCTGTCAAATTTGACCAGAGCATAGAGTGTGTGTTGCACCTGGGTATCGACCCGAAGCAGGCAGAACAGCTGGTTCGTGGCTCGGTATCCTTGCCTCACGGGATAGGTAAACAAAAGAAGGTCATTGCTTTCTGTGAGGGCTCGGATGTCGAAGCGGCCCAAAAAGCTGGTGCCATTGAGGTAGGGTGTGATGACTTGGTAAAGAAGATAACGGAGGGCTGGGCAGATTTCGATGTGGCAATCGCTTCGCCGAAAGTAATGGGCAAGGTAGGCAAGCTCGGCCGAATCCTCGGCCCTCAGGGCAAGATGCCTTCGCCTAAAAATGGAACCGTAACCGAGAATGTAGCCGCGGCGGTAGCCGAATTCACCGCAGGCAAAGTTGAATTTAAGAACGATGCAGGAAGCAATGTCCACATAGTAGTCGGCAAACAGAGCTTCGAGAAAGAAAAATTGATAGAGAATATCGAAGCGTTTGTATCACACATTAAAAAGATAAAACCATCATCGGCAAAAGGAACATATATCAAGAAGATGTGTATATCTGCGGCAATGAGTCCCAGCATAGCGGTTAATGTGTAAAGTTAAAGCGTATCAGTAATAATTTTTTGCAATTGAGTATCTGTTTTATTTGATTAGGCAGAAATATGAGCAAATATGTAAAACAGTTGGTGCAGACGGAGCTGGAAAAGAAGATTGGTGATGAAGGCATCAAGGATTTTTTGGTGATTAGCGTCAGAGGTGTTGGCGGAGTTGACAACAATTTGATGCGTGGTGTGCTTAAAGAAAAAAACATTAAATTAACGGTGGTCAAGAATTCACTGTTCAAAAAAGCGTTACACAACCAGCAGATGGAAACTGCAGCAGTGCTGTTTAGTGGGCCCTGCGTCATTGTTTATGGTGGCGACAGTATTGTTGATGTGGCAAAAGAGATGGTTAACTGGGCCGGGAAGGTGCCGGTAATAGAGATTAAAGGCGCTTTTCTGGATGGTTCAGCTTTAGATGCCCAGGCGGCAAAGGGGCTTTCGAAGATGCCAACCAGGGTTGAGCTGCAAAGTAAGGTTGTTACCCTGATACAATCACCTGCGGCAAGGTTGGTCGGCATATTCGGTTGCCCTGCAGGAATTATCGCGGGTTGCATAAAGACTATTATAGAAAAAGTTGATAGGCAAGCAGCTTAAATTATAGAGCGATGCAATAAGGACAAAATATTGTTGCCTGTGTGGCTGCCCCTTTAATGGGTTAAACGGAACGGCGTGGTTTCGGCTACCACGAGGCGCTGATTTATAGGAGTTGACTGGAAATGGCTAAAACTGAAGAAAAAGAGCAAGCAAAGAGCGATGCAAAAGAACAGGTCCAAGAGCAGGTAGAAGAGCAAGTAAAGGAGACCAGGAAAACAAAAGCAGACCAGGAGTCTAAAGAGACAAAGAAGTGGAGCAGTGAAATTAAAAAGCTCGGAGACAAAATAGTTAGTCTGACATTGATGCAGGCCAAAGAGCTTGGCGATTATCTCAAGGATGAATATGGTATTGAGCCGGCGTCAGGTGGTGCTGTTATGATGGCAGGACCAGCGCAAGCAGGAGCAGGTGCACCATCTGAAAAAGCAGAGGAAAAAACCAGCTTTAATGTAATCCTTAAGGCCTTCGGCGATAAAAAGATTCAGGTTATTAAGGAGGTAAGAGCTTTGACGGGACTGGGGTTGAAAGAGGCCAAGGACCTTGTTGATAATGTTCCCAAGCCAGTCAAAGAAGGGTTGAGCAAAGAAGAAGCAGAGGCCGCCAAACAGAAGCTTGAAGCTGCTGGTGCAACAGTTGAATTAGCGTAAAGAAATTAGTCTTTGATAAAGAGACAATAGTGAATAAAAAAACTGAGCGCTAAACTCTAACTGCGGGATTGTCAGGTGGTTAAGTGCTGATATTTGGTGCTTGCATGGCAATTAATTTAGTATGGGAGGTAGATAATGGTTGGAGTTGATACGGGGCAAGCCGTTCGTAATTTTAGCAGAGTCCACGATGCCGTGGGTGTCCCAGACCTGGTAGAGATACAGAGAAGAAGTTACGAGCGCTTCTTACAAGAAGACATGGCGCCAACCAGGAGAAAATGTATTGGTCTGGAAGGGCTATTTAAGGAGATATTTCCTATCGAGAGTTATGACAAGAAGATGGTGTTGGAATATCTCTGGTACGAATTGGAAAAGCCACACTATACGCCTACCCAGTGCCGACAGCTACGGCTGACATATGGCTACCCCATAAAAATCTATTGCAGACTGCGCACCGCTGAGGGAGGAGATCTGGCTGAACAGTCAATGTATCTTGGGGAAATGCCGGTTATGATAGGCGGCGGAGAGTTTATTATCAACGGTGCTGTGCGGGTTATTGTAAGCCAACTGCACCGAAGCCCCGGTGTGGATTTTCTTATCGAAAGCAAAGAAGGTGATAGGGTGCTGCATGGTGGAAGAATCATACCCGAAAGAGGCAGTTGGATGGAGATTGCTGTTACGAACAAGGACATTTTGGTTGTCAGAATTGACCAGTCAAGCAAAATACCCGCTACTATTTTCCTGCGGGCAATGAACCCGGACTACGGAAGAACCGAAGATATCCTGCGGTTGTTTTATCCTACAAAAACTGTTAGCATAGACAAACTCACACCTATTATGTGGGCGGTAGAGCCGATTGTAGACCCGGAAACAGGTGAAATCATAGTAAAAGCTGCAAGGCAAATCAGTGATAGAGTTTCTTTAATACAAGCGGCATACGAAAAGCATAAAGCCGCTACCACAAAGGGTAAAGCAAAAGCTCAAAAGCAGAAAAAAGCGTCGATTTCTGTTGAAATTATCGAGGATGTCCGGGACGCCATCATTTTAAATACCCTTGCTGAGGACGATTGTCCGAGCCACGAACAGGCAGTGTTAAAATTTTATATGAGGTTAAGACCTGGTAATCCACCCAACCAGGAGAAAGCAAAAGCATTCTTTTCGGAGAAATTCTTTGATTCTAACCGCTATCGTCTTGGTAAAGTTGGCAGATTCAGATTGAATCGTAAGTTTGGACAGACAGTGGACGAAAATGAGATGACACTTCGGCCGGAAGATTTCCTCAACACGATGAAGTACATAATGGCTTTGCGTAACAACGAAGGAGAGCTGGATGACATCGACCACCTCGGCAATAGAAGACTTCGCACAATCGATGAACTAGCAGCCGACGAAATCAGAAAAGGACTTCTAAAACTTAGAAAAACTGTGCAAGAAAGGATGAGTTTAAAAAGGAGCACTGAGGATGAGGAGCCATTGAAAGTTGCCGACCTTGTTAACTCAAAGAGCGTAGCAACCAGTATCAATTATTTCTTTGGCCGAGGAGAGCTCAGCCAGGTTGTTGACCAGACAAACACTTTAAGTCAGTTAACTCATGAAAGACGCCTGTCTGCTCTGGGCCCCGGGGGGTTGAACAGAAGAAGGGCTGGTTTTGAAGTTCGCGATGTCCACATCAGCCATTACGGGAGAGTCTGTCCAATTGAAACGCCCGAGGGAACCAATATCGGCTTGATTGCTTCATTAGCAATATTTGCAACCGTTGACGAGTATGGATTTCTGCTTACACCATATCGAAAAGTCAAAAATGGCAAGGTCACTGACGAAGTGTGCTATTTGCGGGCTGACGAAGAGATGAAGGCAGTATTTGCACCTCCAAGCGAAGTCGATACTGAGACAGGAAAAATCAAGAAGGGATTAGTTCTCGCAAGAAAAAAAGGCGAACTTGCTCATGTCTTCAGCGATGAGGTTGATTATATCGATATTTCACCGAAACAGATTGTTGGCGTTTCAGCTTCGCTTATCCCGTTCTTGGAGCACGATGATGCAAACCGAGCTTTGATGGGTTCAAATATGCAGCGACAGGCAGTTCCGTTGCTCAAAACTGAACCGTCTTTGGTTGGTACCGGAATAGAAAGTATAGTCGGGCAAAACTCAAGCATGGTTATTCGGGCCGTGAACAGCGGAGTCGTTACCAAAGTGGACTCAACTAACATAGTTGTCAACCACACGGACGAGTATAAACTTAAAAAATTTGAAGGATTGAATGAAAGAACCTGCCTTAACCAAAAGCCAATAGTTAGTCTCGGAGACAAGGTTAAAGCCGGTCAGATAATTGCCGATGGTGGTGGAACCGCTAACGGGGTCTTATCACTCGGAAAAAATGTCCTTGTGGGGTTTGTTTCTTTTGATGGTTTTAATTTTGAAGATGCCATTATCGTCAGTGAAAAACTCTGCAAAAATGATAGCTTTACAAGCATTCATATCGACGAATTTACAGCCGAGGTTCGAGAGACCCGGCTCGGCAGGGAAGAATTTACGCGTGATATTCCAAACGTCGGTGAAAGGGCACTTCGAAACCTCGATGAATTTGGAGTAGTTCGAGAAGGCACAAGGGTTTGCCAAGGCGATATCCTTGTTGGTAAAGTGGTACCTAAAAGTAAGACCGAGCTGACGCCTGAGGAGAAACTGTTGCATGCTATATTCGGCAGGGCCGGCGAAGATGTCAAAAATGACTCACTTGAACTACCCAGTGGATATGAGGGGGTGGTAATAAAAACGGAGCGGTTTATCAGACGTGGTGCAGGCAGCGAAGAGGAAAAGAAACAACTGGCGGCACGCATAAAAGAGCATCAAAAACAAATGAGGGAGAAGGAATGTGCTATATTCAGACAAATGATTGAAGCTATACATAAGAAGCTTGATGTTAATATTGTTGACCCATCGACACGTCAAAAGGTTGGTGTCAGCGCCGATGATGAGGTTGTTTATGAGCAGATAGAGAACTTTGATATTAAGTGGGTCAAACCCGCATCGCTCCGGGATGATGTGCAGAAAATCAAAGACAAATTCTGGACCAAGATTGCTGAAATTCAAGAAGAAAATAAACACACGGTTGAGAGTATGAAGCATGGTGATGAGTTGCCCAGCGGCGTGTTGCAAATGGTAAAAGTTTATGTTGCAGTCAAAAGAGCATTGTCAATTGGCGATAAAATAGCCGGTCGACACGGAAACAAGGGTGTTATCGCCAAGATTATGCCCGAAGAGGATATGCCGTTTCTCGAAGATGGAACACCTCTGGACATATTGCTAAATCCTCTCGGCGTGCCCAGTAGAATGAATGTCGGACAGATTCTCGAAACCCATCTTGGATGGGTTGCAAAGGTCTTGGGATTTCAAGCTATTACGCCGGTCTTCGACGGTGCTACAGAAGATGATATTCAAAAACTCACCGAAGAAGCAAATGAGCTTATGAGGAAAAGAGCAATCCAGGTCAGAGAAGAAAAGCTGGTGCCGCCTGATAGTGAGTTTTTTGTCAATATTCCTAAAACCTTGAAGACTCAGTTGTATGATGGCAGAACAGGCCAGCCGTTTGACCAGACGGCAACCATCGGATATATCTATATGATGAAACTGCACCATCTTGTTGATGACAAGATTCACGCCAGAGCAACTGGGCCGTATAGTCTGATTACGCAGCAGCCGTTGGGAGGCAAGGCCAGGACCGGCGGGCAAAGGTTTGGTGAGATGGAGGTCTGGGCCCTCGAAGGATATGGTGCCGCTTATACTCTACAGGAAATGCTGACCGTTAAAAGCGACGATGTAGAGGGACGAACTAAAATCTATGAATCTGTCGTAAAAGGTCAAAATATACTCGAAGCTGGTACACCCCTTTCCTTTGACGTATTGTGCAATGAAATAAGAGGACTGGGCTTAAATATCCAACTTGAAAAGAAGCGGCTTGGAAGCACTGTTCTATAAAGGATGGATGATGGGTTATTATATTACCGATTCTCAATTGTAAGGGAAATCCAATGTTAGGAAATATTTACGATCGCATTAATGACTACGGGTCGGTCAAGATTTCTTTGGCAAGCCCCAATGATATTCGCAGCTGGTCTTTTGGTGAAGTTAAAAAACCAGAGACTATCAACTACAGAACTTATAGGCCGGAAAAGGACGGCCTTTTCTGTGAGAGAATCTTCGGGCCGGAAAGAGACTGGGAATGTGCTTGTGGTAAGTACAAAGGAACAAAGTTCAAAGGTATTATCTGCGACAGATGTGGAGTTAAGGTTACTCATTCTCGGGTCAGAAGAAAACGTATGGGGCATATTAATCTCGCAGCGCCGGTCGTGCATATTTGGTTCTTCAAGGCAATTCCAAATCGACTCGGTATAATCCTCAATATGAAATCAGCCGACCTCGAAAAGATAATCTATTTCCAGGACTATGTTGTTACCGACCCGGGACAAACACCTATCAAGCTTGGTCAGTTGTTCAGTGAAGATGAATATCGCGAGGCAAATAACAAGTATCAAAATCAATTTAGGGCGTCGATGGGGGCTGATGCTATAAAGCAACTGCTCGAAAAACTCGACCTTGAGAAAATCAGCGGACAACTAAAAACGGCTATTGAAAAAACATCAAGTAAACAGAAACTCAAAGAACTGGCTAAAAGACTCAAAACCGTTAATCAAATCCGAAGTAGCAGAAATAAGCCTGAGTGGATGGTGTTCGAGGCTGTGCCGGTTATTCCACCGGATCTCAGACCTCTTGTAATGCTCGAGCGCGATAACTTCGCTACAAGCGATTTGAACGACCTCTACAGGAGAATTATCAATCGAAACAACAGATTAAAAAAGCTAATCGATCTCAATGCTCCTGAGGTGATTATACGAAATGAGAAGCGAATGCTCCAGCAAGCTGTGGACTCGTTGCTTGACAATAATCGATGCAGAAGGCCGGTGTTAGGCAGTAATAATCGGCCCCTTAAATCTCTCACTGATATGATTAAGGGTAAGCAAGGGCGGTTCCGTGAAAATCTACTCGGTAAACGCGTAGATTACTCGGCTCGTTCGGTTATAGTCGTTGGACCAAATCTAAAGCTCTATCAATGCGGTTTGCCGAAAAAAATTGCTATGGAACTGTATCAACCTTTTATTATTCGAAAGCTTAAACAACACGGCCTTGCTGATACCATCAAAAGTGCTAAGAGAATGATAGAACGTCAAGACAATCAGGTTTGGGACATCCTCGAAGAGGTCATCTTTGAGCATCCTGTTCTGCTCAACAGGGCTCCCACTCTACATAGAATGGGTGTTCAGGCCTTTGAACCGGTCCTCGTCGAAGGAAATGCCATTATGCTTCACCCATTGGCTTGTAGGGGTTTCAATGCAGACTTCGACGGAGACCAAATGGCTGTCCATTTGCCGCTCAGTATCGAAGCTCTGGCCGAAACTATTATCTTAATGATGACTAATGCTAATATCTTCTCGCCGGCTAATGGTTCTCCTATGGTTGGTCCTTCTCAGGATATGGTCATGGGAAACTATTATTTAACTTTTATGGAACCTTCGGATGGCTCCAAAACAAAACTTATCTTCAAGGATACCTTCGAAGCATTTATGGCCTACGAACTGGGCAAAATCGGTTTGCAAACAAGGATTAGGGTAAGAATTAAAAAAGTACCTGTTGATAGCATTGGAACTTCCATTGAAATCCGAAAAACAAAATTGGAAAAGACGGGGTATATAGTCGAAACCACAGTTGGAAGATGCATATTTAATGACATCCTTAAGGAGGGTATGAATTTTTACAATATGATAATGTCTCAGAAGAAGTTGAGCAAGGTAATTAGCGATTGCTTCGAATTCGCAGGAACAGCCGAGACAGTCGAGTTGCTTGATAACATAAAGGAATTGGGATTCAAATATGCCACTCTTGCAGGATTGAGCTTTGGCCTTACGGACTTGAAAATACCTAAAAGGAAACATGAAATTATCGACGAGACCGAAAAGAAGGTCGCCAAAATCCATAAGAACTACGACGACGGCGTTTTGACTGAGGGTGAAAGATATAATCAGGTCATTGATGCCTGGACAAATGCCAGAGTTGCTGTCACTAACGAGATGATGCGGGAGCTCAGAGAGGACAAAAAGGAGGATGGGTCCACATACCTAAATCCAATCTTTTTGATGACCGATTCCGGCGCTCGTGGAAGTGTTGACCAAATTCAGCAATTAGCTGGTATGAGAGCTCTCATGGCTAAGCCAAGCGGTGAAATTATTGAAACGCCCATCAAAGCTAACTTCCGTGAGGGCTTGAACGTCTTGGAGTACTTTAGCTCTACCCATGGGGCAAGAAAGGGGCTCGCTGATACTGCTCTCAAAACTGCTAACTCAGGATACCTTACAAGAAAACTTATCGATGTCGCTCAAAATGTTATAGTCATTGAAAGAGACTGCCAAACCCTGCAGGGTATTACTAAGAGCATAGTCAGCAGGGGCGAGCAAATCGATGTCCCGCTTTCTCAATTAATCGTTGGTAGAACTGCTCGCGATAATGTCAGAAACCCAATTACGGATGAAATGATTGTCAAGGAAAATGAGGTCATAAAACCGAAGGCAGCTGCTAAAATCGAAATCCTCGGTATCGATGCAATTAGAGTCCGAAGCCCTTTGACATGCGACAGCCCTTTTGGTATTTGTGCCAAATGCTATGGATGGGACCTGAGCACGGGACAGCTAGTCGAAGAGGGCACGGCGGCCGGTATTATCGCCGCTCAATCTATCGGTGAGCCGGGAACTCAACTTACTCTACGAACATTCCATACAGGCGGCGTGGCGGAAAGAGCCATTCTCGAACGTGAACAAAAAGCAACCTACACGGGGAAGGTGCAGTATAGAGATATTAATGCGGTTGAATTCCTGCAGGACGACGGAAGTATAAGAGTTGTCGCTCTCAAACGGAATGGTGAAATGATTATTATTGACGAGAAAAACAGAGAACTCGACAGATTCAGGGTGCCGTATGGGGCTACTGTGTTGGTTAATGATGCTAGCGAGGTTATTGCAGGTGTCATTTTGTTCACATGGGACCCACACAGAACACCTATATTGGCGGATGTTTCCGGAGTTATACGGTTTGTTGATATCATTGAAGGTGAGACGATTGGCATTGAGGAAGAACGAAGAGGTCAGGCCGGTAAGCCAGTGGTAATCGAGCATAAAGGCGATAAGCATCCACAAATTATCATAGAAGATGATAGCGGAAAGATACTTGATGTGCATTATTTGCCTGCAGGAGCCAGAATTGAGGTCGGTCAGGGACAGGGCGTTCGGGCAGGCCAGTTGCTTGCTCATCAACCCAGAGCCACAGGTGGCACACAGGACATCACAGGCGGACTTCCCAGGGTTACCGAAGTGTTTGAAGCACGAAAGCCCAAAGACCCCGCAGCAATGGCTGAGATTAGCGGCCGGGTCGAGCTGCGAAGCGATAAACGCAAAGGTAAAATGACCATTACAATTCGCTCCGAATCCGGAATGGAAAAAGAACACCATGTCCCGCGCGACAGGCACCTCAACGTTCATACCGGCGACGAATCTCTTGCCGGAGATGCATTGACCGATGGTCCGTTGGTTCCCCACGATATTTTGCGAATTAAAGGCGAAGAAGCGTTGCAGAGATATTTGATTTCCGAAATTCAGAATGTCTATCGCAGCCAGAACGTTAATATCAACGACAAACACATTGAAATTATCTGCTCTCAAATGATGCGCAAGGTCGAGATTGAGTCTGTTGGTGACAGCTCGTTTTTGCCGGGTGAAGTTGTTGATAAATTTGTATTCAGAAAAGAAAATGACAGCTTGACCAATAGTATCAAAATTACAAGTGCCGGCGACGCAACTGAGCTTAAAGAAGGTCAGGTTATCGACAAGAAAGAACTTGCCGCTATTAGTGAAAAGCTTGAAATGATTGGTGGCACAGGCGCAAAGGGGCGAAAGCCAAAGCCCGCTACCGCCAAGACGCTGCTTTTGGGTATAACAAAGGCCTCGCTGTGGTCGGAGAGCTTTATTGCAGCAGCGAGCTTTCAGGAGACAACCAAGGTCTTGACGGGGGCGGCTCTGGCTGGTAGAGTAGACCAGCTGCATGGCTTGAAAGAAAATGTAATACTCGGTCATTTGATACCGGCAGGCACGGCTTTCAAGCCTTATCTGGATATGAAGGTAAGGCACCTTGCTGAGGCTCCGCCCCCGAGTCTTCTGTCGAAGACAGAATTGGGGGAGGTCAGGGAGGCCAAAGAGCAGCAGGCAAAGGCGGAAGCCGCTGTCAAAGAAGCACTGGGAATTAAATAGGATGGTAACTGGTGAATGGTAAACGGTTACTATTTAACCAATTACCATTTAACCAATAACCAATTAGGAACAAATTTATGCCTACAATAAATCAGTTGGTCAGACAGCCAAGGGCAAAATCGAAGGGCCGTAAACGGTTGTCCGATATTAGTGGTTCACCGCAAAAGCGGGGTGTCTGTCTAATCGTAAGGACCCAAACGCCAAAGAAGCCGAACTCCGCCTTGCGAAAGGTGGCACGCGTCAGATTGACCAACGGCAAAGAAGTTACAGCTTACATACCCGGTGTCGACCACAACCTCCAGGAACACAGCACAGTTATCATTCGTGGCGGCAGAGTCAGAGACCTGCCCGGCGTCAGGTATCATATCGTCCGTGGTGTTCTTGATTGTGCCGGCGTGGCTAATCGAAAACGGGGAAGAAGTAAATATGGTGCAAAAAAGGCAAAATAAATTGCCGATGTGTGATTGCCAAATGACGATTGAAAATCGCAAATCTGAAATCTCCACAGGACGCCTAACGGCGGGGAATCGAATATGAAAAAATGGACCGCTTCAAGTGAACAATTAAAGCCTGACTCTAGATATAATAGTAAGTTGGTCTCGAAGTTTATAAACTGTTTGATGACATGCGGAAAGAAAAGTGTTGCACATCGCGTCTTTTATGGTGCTATGGATATTATAGCCGACAAGATAAAGGACACCAGCCCCCTTGAGGTATTTGAGACAGCAGTAAATAATGTCAAACCGTTGATTGAAGTTCGCAGCAAGCGTATTGGTGGCGCCAGCTATCAGGTGCCGATGCAGGTAAACTCAAAGCGTCAGCAATCACTGGCCTTTAGGTGGATAATACAGTCGGCCAGGGCCAAGAAAGGAAAGCCGATGTGTGACCGTCTGGCCTCTGAATTGGTAGATGCTTATAATGAGCGTGGTGGTGCTATGACTACCCGAGAAAATATCCACAAAATGGCTGAAGCAAATAAGGCATTCGCCCATTTTGCTTGGTAATCTTGTAGTGTATAGCGGATAGGGAATAGTTTTTCTTATCCGCTATTTTAGTATCTGCTGAACAAAGATATTAAAAATCAAATATCAAAATGTAAAATTAAGGAAGTCATCCCAGAGGGATTCCACAATTTTGATTCTTAATCTTTAATTTTTGCATTCCTTATGAAGAAATTACGCAATATTGGAATTATCGCTCATATTGACGCCGGCAAAACAACGGTAACCGAACGCATACTCT
>Ga0299912_10001438_pt1 | contig 19179 bp, 19 predicted proteins | sample RVTome_2_FD_207667 | JGI IMG/M metagenome (GOLD analysis project Ga0299912, IMG submission 207667) | Soil microbial communities from uranium-contaminated site in the Upper Colorado River Basin, Wyoming, United States - RVT95D214 (version 2) ... | reverse complement strand
GTGATCGCTGAGGTCAACGTCGTCTTCCCATGATCCACATGCCCAATCGTCCCCACATTCACATGCGGCTTCGTCCTCTCAAACTTCGGCTTCGACATGGCTCAAACCCTCCTTATCTTTCGGAAAGATTGCTCAATCCGTCCTTCCAATGGAGCCCACGATCGGATTTGAACCGATGACCTCTTCCTTACCAAGGAAGTGCTCCACCGACTGAGCTACGTGGGCCAAGAATGGAGCCCGTCGGAGCTCCATCTCTTCGGCGGAATCCGCCGAAGCATACCCTCCTAAGCACAAGGCTTCGGAGGGTGATCCTTTTCGCATTCATCCACGGCTAAAAGCCATGGTCTTCTGCGAAGGCGGATAAAGAAAAACCTGTCAACTCAAAAAGACAGGCTGGCCGACGATTTGGAAAACAAATTACCAATATAATTTTGAAACAATGGAGCGGGAAACGGGGATCGAACCCGCGACCCTCAGCTTGGAAGGCTGATGCTCTGCCAACTGAGCTACTCCCGCCCTTGCCTGAAAAGCACCTGCTGACAGATGGTATCTGAGCTTTTTTTCTGACCTGAGGCAAATTGAAAATCGTTGCATTCTCATCAGTTCCCACGCACCGTGTCCAAAGCAGACAGATAACTTGCACTACTCATTGTCATTGGGTCAATAAAGATATGATGAATGAAGATCTTCAGCCCATCTTCCGCCGGTAGGCCTGGTGGAGAGGGGAGGATTCGAACCTCCGAAGGCATCGCCAACAGATTTACAGTCTGTCCCCTTTGGCCGCTCGGGAACCTCTCCGATGTAAATCCTTTTTTGATTGGGCAAACTCCTCCCGGTATAGAAAAAGAATGGAAAAACAATGAGTTACGTTAGTGGAATAAGGATCTATAAAATCATTAACTTATCATTATTAACAAAGATTATAAACTTTGTCAAGGAATATTTTTGGGTGACAATTTCATTATTGAAACAGCAATAAAGGGAAATGTAAGGTATCTTGTTTCAAGAAATGATGATGTGAAGCTTGATAAAGGAGTCTCCAACTTTTTATCCCAATAGGGCATATCTGTTATTACCGTTAAAAATGTTCTAAAGCTCATCGTATAATCCTGTTCTGAAATAAGTTGGAATTTATCTTCTTCTGTTAGAAAAAATGTTAATTTTTGCTACAGAAAGTAACCGCAGCCTGAAGCCTGCGGTTACTTCAGAGAGTGGGTTCATATTTCCCGAAAACTAAGGTGGTGCAGTTGCCGCCAAAGGCAAAGGAGTTGGAGAGAGCAATCCTCACCTCTGCTTCACGGGATTTCCCCGGAACATAATCCAGATCACAATCTTCGTCGCCTTCCTCGTGATTGATGGTAGGAGGAATGAACTGGTAAACTATGGAGAGGACCGATGCCACTGCTTCGATGGCGCCCGCGGAGCCCAAGCAATGGCCCACCATCGACTTTATGGAGCTCACAGGAATCGAGTAAGCTTTCTGCCCAAAGGCCCTCTTGATGGAGAGGGTTTCCACCTTGTCATTGAGAGGTGTGCCGGTTCCATGGGCATTAATATAATCGACCTCAAGAGGGGTAACGCTGCTTTCCTCCATGGCCCCTTTCATAATTCGAGCCTCCGAAATCCCGGTTGGGTCAGGTGAAGTGATATGATAAGCTTCTCCTCCTATTCCATATCCCAAAAATTCGGCAAAGATTTCAGCCCCTCTTTTCTTCGCTTCTTCAAGATCTTCTAAAATCAAGATAGCTGCTCCTTCGCCCAAGGACATCCCAGCTCTTCTTCTATCGAAAGGCTTACAGGGAGAAGAATCCATGGCCTTAAGGGAATTGAATCCTCCAAAAGTGAGTTCGCTCAATGCGTCGCTACCTCCGCAAAGAACGGCTTTGGACTGGCCTCTCCTGATCAGATCGGCTCCGTAGCCGATCGAAGTGGCTGACGAGCTGCACGCCGTGGTGACAGTGACCTTTGGGCCTGAAAATCCAAATCGTTCTGTAACCCGACTGGCTGTAAAACTTGGAATGAATGGAAGAACAAGGGAAGGTCTTGACTTTCCTTTGAGAAGAATTTCTCGGTGATAAGCCTCTGCCTCCAACATCCCGCCTGCCCCTGCTCCCAGACAAACCCCCATCTCCTCTGAAGCATAGGAACGGATCCCAGAGGTCTTGACTGTTTCTTCTGCGGCGATCAGGGCAAATTGGTCGGTCCGGGAAAATCTCTTCAGATCTTTCTTCTTAAAGAATTCCTCTGGTCGATAATCCTTTATCTCTGCTCCGATTTTCGAAGGATATTTTGAGGTGTCAAAAAGGGTGATCGGCCCAATTCCCGTTCGGCCTTCTTTCAAAGACTGAAGAAACTCTTCCACATTCTTTCCCGTTGAACAAAAGATACCCATTCCTGTGATGGCTACGCGTTTCATTTTTGGTTCTGAGTTCGGTGTTCTGAGTTCGGAGTCTAAAAACTAAAAACTCTGAATAAGTATCCCCCGGCAGAGCCGGGGGTTTACTCGTGATTATTATTTATTCTTCAATCTTCAATCTAAAATCCGCAATCTGCATTTTGTTTAGATGATTCCTCCGTCGACAACGATGGTCTGCCCGGTGACATAGTTTGAATCGTCCGATGCAAGAAAGAGAACCGCCTTAGCCACTTCCTCTGGTTTCCCCATCCTGCCCAGGCTGGAAGATTTGATGATTGCCTCCACCTTCGCCTTGGGCATCTTGGAAATAACCTCGGATTCGATCAGGCCAGGAGCCACGGCATTGACATGAATGTTGAAAGAACCCAATTCACGAGCGAGGGATTTGGTGAAGCTGATCACCCCTCCTTTGGTCGCCGCATAGTTGGTCTGGCCAGCAGTGCCCAAGATTCCACTGACGGAGGAGATATTGATGATCTTCCCTTGTCTCTCAGGAATCATCTTCCGAATCACTGTTTTGCAGCAGTAGAAGAGGCTCGTCAGATTCGTCTTGATGAGAGAATCCCAATCCTCATCACTCATCAACATGAGCAAATTATCCCGGAGGAGACCCACATTATTGACCAAAATATCAATCCTTCCATATTGGGCAAAGGTCTCCTCTGCCATCTCTTTCACTTGATCGAATTGAGTAACATCGGCCTTAAAGAGTCTAATCTTCAACCCCTTGGATTCGGCCTCCTTCATCAGATTCTCTGCTGCGCCCACATCTTTTGAGAAGTTAGCAATGACCTTCGCCCCTTCTTCCGCGAAAAGCAGACTAATGGCTCTTCCAATCCCTCTGGTTCCCCCTGTCACAATAGCCACCTTATCTTTTAGCTTCATGATGATTCCCCCGCAATCAAAATTTACCTATTTATTCAAATAGAAGAAGGGCGTGCATAGTGTCTGAAATTACAACTGCCTAAAGGGCCTGAAATTAAGATCTTAACTTTAGTCACTTTAGTTCACTTAACGGTTTCACCCTCGGCCTCTTCATTCTTCCAACCAGCTCCCATAATGGCCCTCGAATTCCAAACCTCCGGATCCCCTCCATCAGATTCTGGGTGATGTTGATCTCCAAGCCCGGGACAATCCATCGGTTCCTCTGAAGGGCTCTCTCACGGATAATCTCCTCCAATCTCCCTCCCAACATCGGGGAGATATAGAAATGGGGATGGATCAGGTTGGAATCTTGATCAATCACCCCCTGAGAACGAGAGACCCGTTCCATCTCCGTCCCCGGGTAGATTCGAATTCCCAACATAGCGATGATGGCCGTCGGATCGAGTCGATCCATCAATCGAAAGGTCTCCTCAATCGTCTCCTCCTCTTCTCCAGGACCCCCGAAGAGGAGGTAGTGACATTGATTGACTCTTAATGAAGAACAGAGCTCGGAGGCACGCATGACATCCTCTATGGTGAACGACTTCTTGTAATTCTTAAGCATTCGAGCAGAGCCCGAATCGGTTCCAAATTCAATCCCGACGCATCCTGCCTCCTTCATCCAGTGGAGAAGACTTCCGGTCAAAAAACCAGGGTTGACAAAGGCCGTCCATCTTACTTTCACTTGGTCTCGTACCATTGCGCGACATAACTCCTCGGCATAAGAAGGAGGATAATTGAAGATGTCGTCAACAAAGTAGATATAATCCAACCCTTCTTCCTGGATGAGATACCGGAGTTCCTCCACCACCTCCTCGGCCTTCCTCAGCCTTATCCCCTTCCCTTCCAATAAAGGGTAGGTACAGTAAATACAAGAGAAGGGGCAGCCTCGCTTTGTCTGGACATTTCCCATTCCTCCCGCTTCCAAATAACGGCGCGTTTCAAAAAGGGTTCGATCAGGAGCCTTAATGGGAAAGACCCGTGCCCCTTCAATCGAATGAGGAAAAGGCTTTTCTTTAACGAGGAGATGGGGGAACGGAAAGATAGGTTCCCCCCTTTCGATAGACATTACCAATTGGAGGAAGACCTCTTCACCCTCTCCCACAATCCCAAAATCGACATCTAAATACTGAAGGAGTTCCTTGGGGGCTAAGGAATATCCCGAGCCTCCGATGATCAGTCTCGACGAGGAGGATTGACGACAGACCTGTATGACTTCTTCTACCTTTTTGAGATAGGAGAGTGAGGTTGGATAGGTCAGATTATCCAAGTTTCTCAAAGAGAGACCGATTAAGTCGGGCCCGAACCGTTGGAAGACATCTTTTAAATCGGCAGATGGGGCTTGAGAAAAGCAGAGGTCCAACACCTCGATCGTATGGCCCCCTTCTCTCAACGTCCTGGCGAGATACGCCATCCCCAAGGGGAAGACAGGATAGGGCATCTTTTCACGGTTGACGGAGATGAGGAGAATTCTCATTGAGGAAGCCCCTCGTCTTTGATCCTACGAATAACCTCCATCTGAGCTCCTCGAAGGACAAAGTTTGACATCAAGAAATAAAAGAAGTGATGCCTGGGGCCCCAGAGAAGGCGTTTCAATATAGACCGAGGAGCACAAATATATTTCTGTGCCCAGAGGTATCCCTCTTGGAGTTCTCGAACGGTCATCTCTTTCGGTTTGAAGACTACGTGACTCATATCATAATGAGACCAGTCATGGTCAAAAATCCTCCCTTCCTCCTCCAGCCGGCTCTGGAGGGTAGTTCCCGGAAAGGGCGTGAGAATAGAAAAGGTGGGAAGTTCGATATTATTCCTCTGGACAAATTCAACCGTTTTTCTAAAGATGCTCGGATCATCCCCATCGAAACCGAAGATGAAGGAACCGTGGATGCCGATTCGATGGCTTTGAATGGTCCTCGCTAGATTGGACAGTTCTTTGGCATTCACAAATCGTTTTGAAACGCCGTCCAAGTTCTCCTGGAGAAGGGATTCGAAGCCAATGAAAAGAGAGACACAGCCACTCTCTCGGGCACTTCTTAGAAGTTTCTCGTTCTTTGCGATCTGAATGGTCGTAAATCCCATCCACTTGACTTGATGGTGTTTGAAGATTTCGAAAAGGCCAAAGGCATAGTCCTCCCTTGCTGTCACATTATCATCGGCTAAGAAGAGGTATTCTCCTTTCTTCTTGATGATCAGTGAGAGTTCCTTGTCTATCTCTTCAAGGGGACGAACCCGATAACGTTTCCCATTGATCATTGGAACGGAGCAAAATTCGCATCGGTTTGGACATCCTCGGGTCGTCTCGATCACCTTGAAAAAGGGGCGATAACGTTTACTCAGAAGGTCCCTTCTAGGAAGAGGCATCCCCTTTAAATCTGACCATTCACGATTTTTATAAAAGGGTTTGAGTTCTCCTGCCTCAAAGTCCCTTGTCAGTTTTTCAATCATCCCCTCCGCTTCTCCAATAAAGACAGAGTCTGCATGTTCTTTTGCCTCCTCGGGTATGAGGCTGGGGTGGACCCCACCCAAGATCACTTTCACCCCCATCTCCCGGAATCGATCTGCAACCTCATAAGCCCTCTTGATCACACAGGTCAGGCCCGTGATCCCAACTAAATCAAACTCTGCATCAAAATCGATCTTCTCAATCGCTTCGTTGACGATCTTGACCTCATAGTTTTTAGGAAAGAGGGAGGCAAGAAGGGTGAGGCCCAATATGGGGAATGGATACTGGGTATCGTTAGAAAATTTGATTCCTTTCTCTCTGGGGAAGATAAGGAGAACCTTTTTCAATTGCGGATTGCGGATTGCGGATTGCGGATTCATTTTTTCTCCAATGTTGATTTCTTCAGATCTGCTGGACTTCCGTCGATACATCCACCTTCTACACTCCACGCTCCACCTTCGAGGTTCGGCTGTTTCCACGGCCTTTTCGTTGCTTGTTCCCATACATATCGGAGGATGAGCCGGTAGGCCATCCGTTTGAAGGGATTTGGATTGAAGAATCCACCCAGGAGGATCCTCGGCTGGGTATAATACTTTTTCAGGTAGACCTGCTGGAGGTGATGAACCTCCTTGGCGGACAAGAACTTTGTATCCATGACGGGATGCATGAAATCGTATTTTCCGAAATCCCTCTCCATGATCCTTCCCAATCGCTCTGCCTCTTCAAAGTATTTTGTCCCCGGAAGGGGGGTAGTCAGGGTAAGGACGAGAAAGTCGCTCTGAGCCTTGACAAATTGGAAGACCTCTTTAAGAGATTCTTTAGAGTCATTCCAATCGCCGCACATGACGTTGGCCATCACCATGATCTTATTTCTCCTGAGAATATCGATTGCCTTTTGAGCCATCTCTCTCGATTGCTGTTTTTCATATCGGGCGAGCACATCGGGCTGGATGCTCTCGATCCCAAGCATCACTTCGTAGAGACCAAGGCGTTTCATCTCAGGGATCAAATCTTCGTCTCGAAGGATGTCCTTGATCCGGGATTGGAACCAGAAGTGGATACGGAGACCCGACCTTCCCAACGCCTCAAGGAACTCCTCCACCCGTTTTCGATTCCAGTTGAAAGTATTCTCGTTGAAGACGAAGAGGCTCTTTCCATAATGTTGATGAAGATAGGCAATTTCTTCCACTACCTTCTTTCCGCTTCGTCCCCTCCAAACCCCTTCCCAAAACTTCGTCTCTGAACAATAGGCGCACCGATCTCCACAGCCACGGCTGGTAGAAAGGCCAAACGCCCTTCTTCCCATTCCATGCCAGTAGTAGGCTTCGCTCTCCATGTCAATGAGATGGTACGCAGGAAAAGGAAGAACGTCTATGTTCGGTATGAAAGGTTGTCTTCCATTGAGGATGACTTTCCCATCATCAGAGTAAGCAACGCCTTTCACCTCCCTCGTCTTTCCGCCTCTGGATAGGCCCTGGAGAAGCTGAAAAAATGAAATCTCCCCCTCACCTAAGATGATGTAGTCTAGCTCCTTCACTTCCTGAAGGATGGTTGCGGCCATTAGGGTGAAATGGCTTCCACCTGCCACGATCATGGAGTCCGGTGAAAGTTTTCGAGAGAGAGAGACGGTTTGAATCGCTTCAGGCGAGAGGCAAGCGGCAGAACAGGTGATGCCAATGACATCAGGCTTCGATGATGAAAGAGAGGCTGCGAGATCTTGCCATGGGTTTGGGAGAGTAGTGGCATCTATGATCCGAACCTCCATCCCCTCCCTCTCCAAATAAGCGGCTAACTGAAGAAGTCCGAAAGATGGGGTCCACATCCGAAGGCCTGGAAAGAGATGATGGGGAGGATCGATCAGGAGAATTCTCATGGTATTTTAGATTTCAGATTGCGGATTTCGGATTGCGGATTTTAAACTCCGAACTCCCCGCTACATTTTCCCCCCCCCACCCCCCTCCCCCTCGAGGGGGGAGGGGGGTGGGGGTGAACTATGCTTCTAGATAGGCCCGCATCGCTTCGATCTTTTCGAGCACCTCAGGAGGCACACGATAAAGGAGATTCCCCTTCAGATCCGTCAGGACATGAGTGGTGGAACCTGTGGCCAAGACCTTTCCATTTTCTCTATGGAGGATGCGATAGTGGAAGATCAGTTTGGCTACCTCTGTTCTCTCCATTGTCGTCTGGATGACCAATGAATCTCCGAATGTAGCCGGCAGCTTGAACTGGCAGGTCAACTCCACCACGGGTGCCAAAAGATCCTTCCCCTTAAGCTGAAGGGGGCCCATGTGAAATCGTTCGGTCAATTCATTCCGACCAACCTCAAACCAAGCAATATAGTGGCCATGCCAAGTCATGCCATAAGCATCCACTTCGCAGAATCGAACCTGAAGGGGCGTCTCATGATATCTCATCTCACCCCTTCTCCCGTAGGCCATCTCCGGCGGAGAAGGCCTCCACATCCCGATTCATCCATCGAATCAATTTGGTGAGGGTGGCCTCATGCCCTATCTCTACGGCTTGGGTTACGCCTTCCTGAAGCATCCTCTCAACACATCTCGCCCAATAGACTGGTCGCCCGATCTCCCGGGAGAGAAAATCTTTTATCTCCTCTCTCTTGAGAGGCTTGATGGTCCAATGATTGATGATGGGAAACTTGGGGGATTGAACCTGAACCTCCTTCAGCAGGTTCGTGATCTCTTCTCTTAAGGAGGAGAGCGAAGGGGAATGCAGCGCGGTTTGGAAAGAGAGCTGTTTCCCTGAGATAGCCTTTCTCGAGAGGGCAATGCAGATCGCTTCTTTGATCCCTTCCTCTTCTCCGGAAAGGACATACTGCATCGAGCCATTATAATTGGCAATGAAGAGCTGGTAGCTATCAAGGTCAAGGCAGATCTTCTGAACCTCCTCTAAAGGAAGGCCGATGATGCTGGCCATCGCTCCACGATGAAATGTTCCCTCTCTTTCGAGGAGCCCTCCGATGGACTCGGTGATGAAGAGACCTTCTTCAAAGGTCACTGCTTCGGCAGCAGCTAATGCCGCATAGATCCCCATACTGTGTTCCGCAAAGATATCTGGAGTCCACCCTGCTGCCCGCATTCGATAAAAGTGAATCATCGAAAGGAGATAGGTGGATATCTGGAGCTTGAGGTTCAACCCAGCCTCTTCTCCATCTCTTTTGAGAGAAAAGTTGAGGAGATCGAATTTCGTCTGGTGAGAGGCTCTCGCCAAGCATTCTTTAAAATGTGGATCCTCTATCAGACGAGGGTGATCCTCCAACCTCGGTCTCTCTTGAAGTTGACCAGGAAAACAGAATGCCGTCTTTCCTTTTGATGTCCTCATGTCGCTTTCTGTTGCTCTAAGACATATTGAGCCATTGTTCTGACAGATTGAAAAACCTTCTTTCCGACCTCAGCATCGGGGATGATCACCCCGAACTCCTTCTCCAATCCGAGGACCAGTTCAAGGGCATCGATGGAGTCCAACCCAAGCCCTTCGCCGAAAAGGGGCGCATCGGTCTCAATCATCTCAGGTGTCATGTCGGCGAGTTTCAACCTCTGTAGGATAAGGTGTTTGATCTTCTCAATCAGGTGATCATTCGGCTGCAGCATTTTTTCCTCTTCTATGAAGATTTACTGCCATGGCTAAAGCCATGGGTTACGGATGGTTCATAAACGCTTGTGTAGGGGCGGCTCCCCGAATAGCCCAAAATCTCGGTTCGCTCGGGGAGCGAACCCTACATATTTTTGGAATCATTCGTTTCTTCCCAATACGAATAAAAATTATACCATTGATCCGGGTATTTTTCGATATACTCCTCAAATTTTTTAATCAGTTCTTCCATTCCTTTCCGAATGACGGCCTCCCGATCTTCCCTCGATACGACATTAAAATAGATGGGGGTTTCGATGATGCCTCGATATTTTCGATTTCTCTCCAGCACCACAAAGACCGGGAGCACGGGTGCACCCGTGGCCATCGCGAGGACGGCTACACCGATGGGCAAGGGCGCCTTCTTCCCAAAGAAATCAAAGACCATTGTCTTCTGAGATTCGACGCGATCTCCTAACATGGCCACGATCTCATTGCCCCGAAGAGCCTTGACCGCATCTATGACAGCCATTGGCGAATCGTCTCTCGGGTCGATATAGAGATTCTTGATCCCCCTCCTTCTTCTCATCTCCTCCCGGAAAGACTTCGTATCGAGATCCCTCTCATCGAGAGTGAGGACATTCAGCCTCCCTTTTTTGAAGGAGAAGAGTAAGCCTCCGATCTCCCAATTCCCAAGATGGGGAGTGATACAGATCACACCCTTTCCTCTTTGAAGTGCCTCGATCATGTGGTTCCCTCCCATCTCCTCCTCTACCCATTGGTCTTTATTGGAAGCTCGGAGGCGGTGCATCACCATATAGTCCAAAAGATACTGACCATAGTTCTGAAAGGTTTTCCGCGTGAATGTATCGACTTTCTTCCTGGACCACCTCCCCTGGCTTACTCCTTCAAGATTCTTTCGGACGCTGGCTCTCGTCTTTTTCATCAGGAAGCAGAAGAGGTCTCCCACGACGACGCTGAAGAATTTTTGAATCGACCGGGGTATGAGGGTCGAACAGAACGAAAAGAGGAAGAGATAGATAAATCGGTTAAGGGACAGGGAGTAACGTTTCATCATGCTAATCCCAGAAGCTCAACTCATTTAAGATTTCAGATTCCAAATATAAAATTCCCATCTTCTCCAATTTTCTATCAGCTATCTACTATATAAATTAAGCAATTCTTTGTGATAATTGATTTTAAGGTACTGGATTCCTGATAGAGTTTATCCCGATGAAAATCGGGGCAGGAATGACATTCATCATCCAATGGGTTCACCCGTCATTCCCGCGAAGCCTGTCCTCGCGGAGGCAGGGAGCAGGAATCCAGAAGCTTTCAATGCAAAATCGTTCAATTTAGATACTATTTGCTATCTGCTATGATTGGCGGTAGCGTTCACACAGATCGCCCCAGCAGGCGACCACTCGATGGTCCACCAAAAGTTGGATCACTTCACATTGATTCTCGCACTCACTGCACTCAAATCCCCGGGTTGAACAGGATTTTCCGGAAAGATCGAACCCCCTGAATTGGGTCCTGGAGGGTTTAGACTTCTTTACCAATTTGGCCGCACCAATGGCGCCCATCACATCAAAATGTTCTGGTATAATGAGCGAGGTCTCCAGTTCCTTTTCGATTGCCTTTTGGATGCCTGGGTTGGCCGCTACGCCTCCTTGAAAGATGATCGGAGAGAGGATCTCCTTGCCACGACAAACATTGTTTAGATAATTCTTGACCAGGGAGTCACAGAGGCCGCCCACGATATCCTCAACCGAGTGGCCCATCTGCTGTTGATGAATCATGTCCGTTTCGGCAAAGACAGTGCACCGGCCAGCAATCCGAACAGGATGATCTGCCTTTAATGCAAGATTCCCAAATTCCTCGATGGAAACCCCCAACCTCATTGCCTGCTGGTCTAAAAAAGAGCCTGTGCCTGCAGCGCAGACCGTATTCATCGCAAAGTCGACAACAACCCTCTTCCTCAACACAATGACCTTGGAATCTTGCCCGCCGATTTCGATGATGGTCTTCGCCTCAGGGAAAAGGTCGATCACAGCAACTGAATGGGCTGTGATCTCATTCTTGATGAGGTCTGCCCCCACCAAGTAAGCAGCCAAGTGTCGGGCGCTGCCTGTGGTGGCAACCCCATCAATAGAGATTCCTCCTCCCAGTTGAGCAACGACTTTTCCCATCCCTTGCTGGATAGCTTCGATGGGCCGGCCACTATTCCGAAGATAGACCTTGGTGAGAACCTCATCGTTCTCGTTCAGGACCACCGCCTTCGTGGTAATGGATCCGACATCAATACCTAAGTAATGTCCCATGCTTCAAATCTCACTATGTAAAACGTAAAGCGCATAGAGCATAGCGCATAGGGAAAATAAAAATCTTAACCTTAACCTCAACCTAAATATTTTCTTTCCTTCTGCTGTTCCATCAGATCTCGGAAGGCCTCCAGCCGAGTGATCAGCCCTTCCCTTCCCGTATGTTCGTCGAAGGAGAGGACGAGAAGAGGGATTGAGGTGCCTCCTCGAACCTTCAACCTCCTTTTAATGAACTCCTGAAGGAGAGCATCGATTCCGCATTTAAAGGAGGTGAGGAAGATCACCCCATCTGCACCGCCTGAGAGAAAGTGAAACAGAGACCCCACGATCTCTCTCCCCGATGACCAGTAAATCTCCTTGGAAAGATCTGAAATTTCGTGATCGATCTCCTCTTCGGAGACCAGATCAGAGGTGACGATTTCCATGCCCAAGACTTTTATCAAAGCGAGGATATCTTTGTTGATATCGATGTCGTAGAGATTGTAAGGATGACCGATGAGGGCAATACGCAGCGAAGCGTTCTTACGCTCCCCCTCCCCTTCATCCCCTCCCGCCAGGGGAGGGGAAATATCTTGCATCCCGGGTGTTGAAATATCTAACTGGAAGAGTTGCCTCGATGGGAGCCGGTTGATCCGATCCATCCACCCATCTTGGAAGGTCGAAAAGGATCGTTGAGCCTTGGAAAAAACCTTCTTGATCTCTTTATTGGAAACGCCCAACTTTTCACCAATCTTTGAAAAGGACTGGAGGAGGGAATTTCCTCCGATCCGAAGATCGATCGTCTCATCAATGATGGAAACCTTTCCTTCTGTAGCAAGACGGACGATATCCGGAGCCCCCCGAAATTTAGGACACATGATATAGGTGCGATGGAGGCTGACCAGACGAGGGATGAAGAGATGATCCACTTTGTCCTTCAAATGGGTCGCATGCGTGACCAGAAGTTTCATCGGAAGACAACTATCTTCGAAATAGATGATCTTCCCTTTCTTTGACCCATCGGAAACGATCACCCTCCAACCCAGTTCTTCGAAAAAGGTGCGCCAGAGGGGGAAAAACCGATAAAACATCAGGGCCTTAGGAATGCCTATGCGACCTTTCTCTTCCATTGCAACATCTCGACAAAGGCCTCGAGGAGCGTTTGGATTCGGCCTTCGATCTCCTGTTCGTCTAAAATAAGGGTGAGGATCGGGATGTCCCAATCTTTCCCCACTCTTGTCAGGATTCCAGAAGCAGTGGTCTCCGGCATACAGGCGAAAGGCATGAGATGGACGACCCCATCATATCCCTCTCGAGATCGTAGAATTGCTTCACCGATGGAGACGTTACATTCTGCTCCCACATCGTAAGCAAGATACCTTTTCGAGGCTTCGAAAAAACGAAGCCGTTCTGCGTTTTGATTTCCTTTGCCTCTCCTGAGGCTTCTCATGATGTGAGTTGAGAACCAGGACGTGCGTGTTACCTCCACTCCCAACTCTCCCAATCTCTGTTCTACCCCTCGGTTGATATGGGGATCCATCACCGTATAGAGCTCGCCAACCATCGCGATCCTGAATGGGATTCGAGATCGGTCCTGCTCCGTCTCTTGCAGAAAGATCTTTCCTCTTTGAACCGCCTCCTCAAGCACCCTCGGGGTTTTGGCCTCATCCACCCATAAAAGGGCCTTCTTCAACCTCTTCTGGGTCTCACCTTTCCGAATCTCTCTTGGCCTCACCTTCATGGCCAACCGTTCCAAAGCCTCACAGGCCATCATCTTCTTCCACCCCATCCAAAGCCCGTATGGAAAGAGCAGGATGTTCTTCGGACTCAACTCCTTCTTCAGCTCCTTCGTCTCCTCATAATTTTTCCAGAGGGCCCCCCAGGTCAATCGGGGTGGGATCGTCAGCCAGCGGTAGCGAAAACCGAGATCTTCGAGGATCACCTTCTGAACGAGATCGTAGAGGCCCAGACGACAGGGAGGGCCACTGCCCACCATCACAATCGTATCCGCTCCCATCTGAAGGGCCTCGATAAAATTTCCCAAAATGATTTTGAAAGGGAGGCAGATCGATTCGTTAGAATTAAGGACGCCCAGGGACAGGGTTCTACGGCTGGTTTCAGGAGGAACGATATAGGGGATCTGGGCGGTTTCTGCAATGGCCTTGCAGAAAATATGCATGGTGCCCAGATGAGGGAAGGTTACCTTCATCCATGTCTTCCCATTACCTTCTTGTCCGCTGAGAGAGGCTGGACATCTCGACTTTCGATCCTCTGCTTCCAGGCGGCTTCAGCGATCTCTCCGTAATTCTCGGCGTAGGCGTCGATATCCTGAGCGAAATCAGTGAAGAGATGCTCCGCCCCTTCATGAGTAAAGTATTTGGCATGCTGAAGGGCAACCTCCCTGCCCTGTGCAGGGTGGTCGATCAGAAGACAGGGCCGAAATAAATTCTCCGAGAAGGGCTGGCGAGACCGGATCTCTCGAAAGAGAGGAGAATTGAGAGCCTCTACAAGGGATTTCTCTTTGATATTGTCAGAGGCAAAATGGCAAAAGACACATGGCTCGATATCCCCGTTGGCATTGACATGAAAGTATTTTCTCCCTGCGGCAATACATCCCTGCGTGAGACAGCCATCATTCCAGAAGTCGACGAAGAGCATGGGCTTGGTAGCTCGGAAATACGCCAGGCGCTCCCTCATCCGGTTCCTCTGCTCAGGCGTTACCATGAGGGTGAGATCAGGAGCTCTTCCAACAGGGACATAATAGAAATTCCACAGGAGAATGCATCCCTTCTCCACAAGAAAATCGACAAAGGCATCGCTGGTGAGGACATCGGCATTTTGGAAGGTCTGGGTGGTGGAGACAGCAAAAAAGAGCCCGGCCTCTTTAAGCCATTCCATCACCTTCACGATTCGATCGAACTGACCTTTGCCTCTTCTCCCGTCAGTCTCTTCTCTGAGCCCTTCGAGGCTAAGCGCCGGCACAACATTGCCCAAGGCAACAAACCGCTCAACCATCTTTTCGTTGATCAATGTGGCATTCGTATATATTTGAAAGGTAGTATCCCCATGCTTTTCGAAGAGGTCGAAAAGATCCTCCCTCAGAAACGGTTCCCCGCCCGTCATCAATACGAGATGGATGCCCATATCGTTGCACTCTCCGACCAATCGATCGATCACCTCATAAGGGAGATCCTCTTGAGTAGAATAGGCCCCTGCATAACATCCATAACAATTGAGATTGCATCGCATCGTCGGACTGATCAGCATGGCATCCGGCGGATAGAACCCTCTCTCTGCCGCAAAGGCCTTTCTCCGGTTCGTGCCCACTAAGAGTTGGTTGACGATGAAGTTGGAGATGATTTTCTTTCGATGGTGAGGGTTCGTTTCTTTAAGGACCCTTTTCGCAATCGTGAGGCCCGGATGATCGGTTTGGAAAAGCGTCCGAATCCATCGGATCTTTTCCCGATAGGATTCTTTTTGAGGGATCTTCTCCGCCAGGTAGGTGAGGCGGATCAAATTTTCCTTAGACGCACTGGCTAAAAGGGAAAGGGAACTCGTTGTAAATTTTTCTACGGAGTATCGCTTGAACCTCTGATAGAAATCCATTCAACCTTCCTCACCAAAACAGACTCCGAAGAAAGAGTTTACAGACTTGCCACGTATCGACCACCGGTCTGAAATGGCTCGACTCAGTTCCGTCAATCCGTTGAGTCGTAGTAGGAAGAGATAACACACTGAACCCTTTTTTGCAAGCTTTAATTAGGAGTTCCAACTCCGTCTCAAACCCGGAGGTGATGAGATCGACGTCCCTCAGGACCTCAGTCCGAATCAGTCGAAAACCGGACTGGCTATCCGTAATATCTGAATGGCAAAGCCGGGCGACCGCTTTGGCCCCCAAACGATTCCAGAACCGGCGAAGGAAGGTCATCTTTCCAAATTCTCCAGCCCGGGAGGCGATAAGTATATCTGGCTTTACACAGCGAAATATCCGAAGAAGGGATGGGATCACCGAAGGGTCGTGCTGACCATCAGCATCCAGGGTGATGATGACCTGGTAGCCCTTTTGAAGACCATATTGGAACCCTGTCCGGAGGGCAGAACCCTTTCCCAAGTTAAAGGGGTGTTCCAGGACAGATGCCCCATTGGCTACAGCAACCATTTTCGTTTCGTCCTCCGACCCGTCGTCCACGACGATGGTATCGATCTCGAGAGGCTGAATCTTCTTCAGGACTTGGCCAAGGGTTCCTTGGGCATTATGGGCTGGGATTAAGATACAGGTTTTATCTAAACTTTGCATAGAATTGACCTATTGTTTCATATTGGAGATTATTTGTTATATTGTGACCTACAAAGCACCAAATCCCAAGCACCAAATACCAAGTAAAGAACCCCGCCTACAGGCCGGGGCTTCAAAAACCTGTTCAAAACCAAAAACGAGACCCCGAAATCGTAGATCCTGAATCAAGTTCAGGACCTGGTTCGGGATCACAAGGGAGGAAGGAAGCCCTTGCTTTGGATGTCATGCTGAACCTTGGACTGACGTAGGTCAGGCTTGTTTCAGCATCTCATCTCTGTATATTGAAAATTTTGTTCTGCCATTGGCAGAACACCTTTCATCCTCATCCCAGAAAGGCCTTCTTCACCGTTGTGAACTCAAAGTCGTTAAGGAGCCGAGTCATTCGCTCCTCTGTCGTCCTGATCTTCCCATAACAGACGAAACGCTTGATCCAAGGAAGCGCGATCTTTGGAGGAAGGGTATCAAAATCCGAGGGGTGACAGAAGATGAGGACAGGATGACCCAGACGATTCAAACGATCGATCGTTCTCCGAATGCTTTGATAGGGAAATATCCGCAATCCCCAGCCGCCCCCTACGGGTAGGTTCCCGAGAGGAGATCGCATGACCAGAGGTGGAAATTCCCCGATTTCACCATGAGGGGTGGAAAGAGTGTACGGTGTTCTGGGAGTCTTTGGGATGCCGATAAAACGGAGCGGTGCAATGCTCGAATCGTAGAGAAATCCGTTCTGAACTAAGAGATCGAGGGCCCAAAAGGAATTTCTCTTCCCTCCACAGATCGACCACTCTGGCGCACGATAGCCTACTATCTTCTCTCCCCTCTCTCCAACAACTCCTTCAATCAAAGTCTTAGATCGGAGGAGGTCCTGGAGAAATTCATCCTTCCTCTGTTTATAAACTTGGACATGGCCATAACCATGGGAGGCAATTTCATGACCTTCGGCATAGATCATCTTCACCACCTCCGGTGTTTTCTCTGCAACGTATCCGAGAATGAAAAAGGTGGCTTTGACTTTGAAGCGGCTGAGAAGGGAGAGGATCTTTTCGACATTGATGAAGACACGACTTTCACATCGATCCCAAGAAGAACGCGGGAGAATCTGTTCGATATCGCAGATATGATACCAATCTTCCACGTCGACTGTCAGAATATTTTTCACTTCTTTCAGTGATCGAAGATGCAGACTTTTCCTCTAATCACGTAGAATCTGTTTCTTAGCTTTAATTCGGGTATGGTTTTTCTCTTCAATCTGATATGGCGGTCTTCACCGGAGCAATTCTTTTATTTTCTTATCCATAACTTCAGCGCTTTTTCCTTCTGTTTTACGGACAACCCCTCTCGCAGCCAACACTTCTTTGAATTCTGGGACAGTTAGGCCAACAATCTCCGCTGCTTTTTCAAGCGAAACCCGTCCTTTCCGCCATAACGCGATAGCTCCATCAAGCTTCAGTGTTGGATTTGTATTAAGATATAAAAGAAGGGCTTCTTCCCGGAGTCCCTTAGCATCGATTGAACGTTCGATCGTCAATGCGTCCACAAGCTCTTCAACAAAATGTGCTTTCACAATCGCCTGCCTCCCCTCTCGGCGTTGATTATAATTTAGAAGTATATAGAAGACAAGGAAAGTTTGCAAACTTCATCTTATAACCCCTGAGCTGCGGATGAAGATTTCCCAGAAACGCAACACGGAATCTCTGGCACTGTATTTGATGTTCGTTTCAGTTGCGTATTTTGGGGGGAACGACTTCCTTTGTAAATGGTACACTGCCAGCGCTGATCTTCTTTAATGGAAGAGGAATGCCTTAGGCTGTTCTGACGCAAGTTCCCTATGGATGTGATGGGATGCAGTTTTATGAATTGCAATATTGCAAGCCTGACCCAAGATTTCTTTTGCAGGTAGCATCCCTCCCCCACCTCCAGGAGCTCTCCCCGACATGCCAGAGGGTGAATCGAGTAAAGGGGATCGCTTGACAACCACGATCTTGTAGTGTATTGTAGTGAAAGGAGGCAGGATATGCGCTCAGTCCTTTCTGTGAGTTTGCCTGAAAACATATCGTCCGAACTCGAGAAGTTCGCAAGAAGCACAGGTCGAACCAAAAGCGACATTGTCAAGGAATCGATCAATCTCTACCTCTGGGAGGCACGATTCCGCAGGTTGCAGAAGCGGGTGGGGACTAAAGCCAAGAAGGCCGGCATGGTCAGCGAAGAGGATGTATTCAAGGCCATATCGTGAAAGCCGTTTTTGATACCAATGTTCTGGTGGCCGCCTTCGTTAGCGAGGGCGTCTGTTCGAAGCTTCTCATCAGAGCACGAAAGAGACAATTTCACCTCTTTATCTCCCCCTTCATTCTCCAGGAGTTTGAGCGGGTTCTCATCAGGAAGCTTGCAGTTCCGAAGGGCGAAGCAAGGGATGCCGTAAGACTTGTTTCAGAAGCCGCCGATGTTATTCTTCTTCCTCCAGAGCTCGAGGCGTCTATCTGTCGCGATTCAAATGATGATGCTGTATTGGCGTGCAGCCTGGCAGCGGAAACCGATTATCTGGTCACAGGAGATGCAGATCTTTTGGACCTGCGATCCTTTCGGAATACTCTCATCATCTCGCCGCGGGATTTTGAGTCACTCTTCGTTGATTAACGGCCCAAAATTCCCATTCAGTGACGCAATAAATAGATTCTCAATTGTTTCCCTTCCGACCTTAATTCACACTTCAAACCTGAGTCGCAGTACAGCGCATCATCTTCACCGTGCGGCCACACAGGTGACATCCCTCCCCGGACTCCGGGAGCTCTCTCCGGCATGCCAGGGGGTGATTGAGCAAAAGGGATAGAATGTCTTTTGTCCATGGCGCCCAGAGGAGGGAGTCTCTGAATCATCCTCCGGTGAGTTCCTTGAAATCAGGAGGTATGTTTAGGTTGCATTTGAACCAACGCTTCCCCCCATCTCTCACATGTTTCCTGGTAAATTGCTTTGGTATTTTGTTATTTCCCTTTGTAGGGTGAGTCGGGCTATTGAAATGGATATGATAAAATTATATAATGCTATAAAATTGTCATGACAATTTTATAGCCATACGGAAATGATTCATATGCGGTATCTGACAGCGGAAGTCACACGGTTCCTATCAGAAGAGGCCAAAATGGCCTTTATCGCAGGGCCCCGGCAGGTGGGGAAGACGACCCTGGCCAAGCACCTTTTGGCTCAAGTGGGG
>Ga0299912_10001437_pt1 | contig 19186 bp, 15 predicted proteins | sample RVTome_2_FD_207667 | JGI IMG/M metagenome (GOLD analysis project Ga0299912, IMG submission 207667) | Soil microbial communities from uranium-contaminated site in the Upper Colorado River Basin, Wyoming, United States - RVT95D214 (version 2) ... | reverse complement strand
CGGATTCCTCTCGTTGGTGGATTACCTCCTTTCCCACGGGGCCGACGCCGCGGCGAGAAACGACATAGGCGGCACTCTCCTCCATTCGGCGGCCGCCGGCGGACTGACGGCCATAGTCGGTCGGATGATCGAAGCGAGGGCGAACATCAATGCCGTCGACGACCTCGGCCAGACGCCTCTCCACTTAGCCGCTTCGGGAGGACGCAAGGATGTGGTTGACATGCTGATCGCCAAAGCCGCCGACATAAAGGTTGTCTGCCGCGACGGACGCAGCCTGCTCCATTGCGCCGCGTCCGGAGGGCTGGTCGATTTGATGGATCGGCTGGTCAAAGCCGGATTCCCCGCCGACGGGCCCGACCGCTATGGCCGGACGCCCCTCCTCAAGGCCGCCGAAGCTGGATCGGATAAGGCCGCGGAATTCCTTCTCTCTCGCGGAGCGAACGTCATGAGCCGCGATTACTATCGACAGACCCCTCTCCACGAGGCGACGTTTTCCGGCAACCTCAAGCTTCTTGATATTCTGGTTAGGCATGGCGCCGATGTCCATGCCGTCAACGAGGAGGGGTCGACGCCCCTTCTTTATGTCTCCCAAGCCGGAAGGGCCGAGGTTATCGACTGGCTGCTCGAGCACGGCGCGAGGCTTGATGTCCGCAACAAACTCAACGAAACTCCGCTGACTTTTCCTCTGGGGAACGGCTTCCTGGAGCTCGTCGAGAAACTATGGCCCCGCGCAGAAGCGCTGAAGAACAAGGACCTCATAGAAAAATATCCGCTTCACCGGGTCGCGTATCTCGGGAATACTCGAACGGCTGCGTTTCTCTTGAGCAAGGGTGTCCCGATAGATCTTAGGGATGAATCCGGCCGGACCCCGTTTCAACGGGCCGCTCAGGGGGGCAGTGTAGAAATCGCCCAGATGCTCCTCGACAAAGGGGCCAAGGTCGATGCCCCGGATCCTGAAGGCTCAACGCCTCTCCACCTGGCGGTGAAGAAAGGACGGACCGATATGGTCCGCTTCCTATTGAAGAACAAGGCGAACTCGAGAGCGAAGGACGGGAAAGGCCGGACTCCGCTGGACTTGGCGATGGAATATTCCTATTCCAATATCGCCGTCATCCTCAAAGAAGCCGGGGCAGAGCCAGCGCCGAGCGGGGAAATAATGGATGTCCCTTCGCTCCTGGCCAAACCTCTCAGGGAAGGAGAAGCGATCGTTTGGTCGCTCGGACATTGCGGATTCGCGGTCAAGACCCGGAGCCGGCTGCTCATCTTCGATTATTACAGTCGAGGCTGGCCGCGGCCGGAAAGGCCTTCCCTGGCCAACGGCTTCGTCGACCCGGAGGAGATCAAGGACCAAAGCGTCGTCGTCTTCGTCTCCCACGCCCATAGCGATCACTTCGATCCCGTGATCCTATCTTGGCGGCCGACGGTCAAAGACATCACGTACGTCTTCGGTTGGAATGCCCGGAAAGGGGATCGCTCGATCGATCTTCCGGCGCCGCGCGCCAAAACAACGATCCAAGGCATGGACATTTTCACCGTCAACGGCGAGCACAATGACGTTCCCGAAGTCGCTTACTTGGTCAAGGTTGACGGCCTAGCGATCTACCATTCGGGGGATTACATGGGTCCGATCGACAATTTTCAAGCGGATATGGATTATTTTCTCGGCAAAGCGGGAACGATCGACCTCGCCTTCATCGGAAAATTCCCTCAGGCCAAGTCCCTGAAACCCCGTATCGTTTTCCCCATTCATGCCTATAACCGGGAATACATGTACGGCGCCTTTGCCCGGGAAGTGGCCGAGAAAAAACTCCCCTCCCGGGTGATCTACCCCGAGAACAAGGGCGATCGGTTCCTGCTTTTCGGAGGGGCATTTTCAGTACAGCCAAATAAATTTCCGAACCTGTAAATTTGCATTACAGAAGCTTAGGGCATTTCCTCATAATCGGATATAGCCCGATGATTGCCGTTTTCAATTTAAGAGCATTGATATCAAGGAGAAGATCTTGGCAAAAGTTTGGAAAATCTTGGCTCTCTTAATCTTGACCCTTGTCCTGTTCGCGTTTATCCTCTTCGGTTCGCCCGCCCCGGTAGGGGAGTTTGGGCGCACCGATCTAGGGAATCTGGGAACTCGCCACTTCCAGGCGGCCCCTATTCCTGTGATCCCTCCGAAGGGCGACGCCATGGATCTCGGCTTTCAAAAAGCTTTTCAGGCAAAATTCCCCGGCCTGCCCATCCGTATCCCGATGAAAAGGAGGCAGAAATTCCTCTTAGCGAACGGCTGCATTACGAAATGATTCAGGGGGACTTGTCACAAAAAAAATGAAAAAGAAAGGAGTACTCCGGATGAAAAGATCGGCTATGGTTCTTTCTCTGTTCATGGCTCTTGTGGTGGCGGCGCAGTCCCAGGAAATCTTCGACGCGCTTCGCAAGGGCGATATCCAGACCGTAAAGGCCCTCGTCGAGAAGTCGCCGCAACTCGTCGAAGGGCGCGACGATAGCGGCCGGACGCCGCTCCACTATGCGGCATACGGCGGGAGCGCCGATCTCATCAACTACTTCATCGACAAGGGGGCCAAACTTGAGCTCCAGGACGCGCAACAGAAGACCCCGCTCCACTTGGCGGCGATGAACGACCGTAAGGACGCCGTGGCGGCGCTGCTTAAAAAAGGGGCCGCCCTCGAGACGAGGGACGATTATCAACGAACGGCCCTCATCCTCTGTGCCCGCGAGCGGGGACAGGCAGCCACGGGCCGCGTCCTCATCGATGCAGGAGCGAACGTTAATGCTGCGGATAAATTCGGATCCACCGCACTCGAACTTGCTGCCTGGCGCGGAAAGGCCGATTTTGTCGACCTGCTCCTCGAAAAAGGAGCCCGGGTGCCGGAAAGCGGGCAGCAATGGCAAGGGATGCTGTCCGAGGCCGCCTCTAACGGCTTGGCCAATCTTTTTCGGCGATTGACCGGAAAATCCCAGGACCTGAAGGCGGTGGATAGCTCGGGCGCATGGCTCCTCCATTCGGCCGCGGCAGGCGGGTCCGCCGAGATCGTCGGACTCCTCCTCGACAAAGGGTTCGACCCGGCCCGGCCAGACAGGTTTGGCTGGACGCCCTTGCATTACGCCGCTCGCGACGGCCGGATTGATGCTGCCCGGCTCCTCATCGAGAGAGGTATACCTCTTAATGCCCGCACGGTCATGGGCCAAACGGCTTATAACGTCGCCATGGAACGGAAAATGGATGCCGCGGCGGCCCTGCTGGCGGAGAAGGGCGCCGATAAGTCGGATATCCGGTTTCCCGTTCTCAAGGGGGATTATCTCGGTCAGACGCCTCCGCGCGACAAATCCGAGCTGTTCGGCCTGGGCATCATCTCCTCGATTTGGGGCATTCATAGCACGGCGGTTTTTTCCCCGGACGGGAACGAGGTCTATTGGGTGCCGATGATGACTTTCCCTGGAGAGATTTATTCCCGCGGTGGGCTGCTCATGATGAAGCGTGTAAAAGGGCAGTGGACGGCACCGGCGTGGGCTCCTTTTTCAGGGCCGAACGGCGAGGACGATGTCCCGTTCTTTTCAACCGACGGGAAAAGGATGTATTTCATTTCCCGCCGGCCGCTTCCTGGCGAAAAGCAGAAAGGAAGCGAGAAAATTTGGTATGCCGACAGGACGGCAACCGGCTGGTCCGACCCGCGGCCTTTGGATTCCAACGTCAACTCGATGGACATGCATTGGGAATTTTCCCTCGATCGGCAAGGAAACGCTTATTTTGGAGGACAAGCTCCTGATAGCTTCGGCATGAATGATATCTACATGGCGCGTTTTTCCGACGGGAAATATGAAAGACCTGTCAACCTGGGCAAGCCCATCAACTCTGCGGCGGGGGAGGGGACGCCCTTCATAGCTCCCGACGGGAGCTATCTCCTGTTTTCGCGTCAATACGACCTCTGGGTGAGCTTCCGGAGTCGGGACGGCGCGTGGTCCGAGCCTGTCAAGCTGGGCCCTGAGGTCAATAGCCCTTCGGTTGATCTCTGCCCGATCGTCACGGCCGACGGGAAGTACCTGTTCTTCTTGAGCCAGCGCGACGGCGAGAGCCACGCCTACTGGGTCCGCGCCTCGGTCATCGACCAGGCCCGGCCAGGCTCGGAGACAGCCGCCCGGGCACTCGAGTCCTTGATCGCCGCCCGCGGCTGGGAAGCTGCCGTGGCCGAGTACCGAAAGACAATCGCCGGCAGCGACCGGCACAAAGCGGTCGAGGCCGAGCTGAACGCACTCGGCTACCGCTATCTGCGGAGCGGCCGGATGGCTGAGGCGCTGGCCGTGTTCGAGATCAACGCCGAAGCGTTCCCGCGGTCCTGGAATGTCTGGGACAGCCTGGCCGAAGCCCATTTGGCACGAGAGGAACAGGACAAGGCCGAGGAATTCTACAAGAAGTCCGTCGAACTCAATCCCGAGAACCAGAACGGGAGGAGACAGCTAAGCATTATCCGGGGAAACCGGCTCGAATTGGCTGGCGAGACCAAGGAAACCCTCCGCTTCGAGGCTGGAGCCCGGACGGGACTCCAGGGTCCGTATTTCGGGCAGAAGCCGCCCGGCTCGCGGCCCGAGATTTTTGCACCGGGGGTCGTCTCGTCCGCCAAGGCCATAGAGTTCGGCGTCACCTTCAGCCCTGACGGCAGGGAGATGTATTTCACTAGGCGCATAGACGGCGGCCAGAACACGATCATGGTGTCGCGCTGGGAAAAGGAAGGCTGGACCGCTCCCGAGGGGGCGGCCTTCGCCAAGGGATTCCCCAGCAATGAGCCTTATATAACGCCCGACGGCCTCAAGCTCTACTACGGCTGCAACCGGACGAGGCCGGGAGCCGAAAGGGCTGAATATGCGATCTGGGTCGTCGAGCGGACCGCGGGCGGCGCCTGGGGGGAACCCCGTTATCACGGCCCGGGCATGTTTGTCTCGGCGGCCCGAAACGGCAATCTCTACATGACCGACGTCGCGGCTCTCGTCAGTCCGGACAGGCCGGTGGTGGTCTATCCGTGGACAGGGGACCGCTACGGAGCGCCGCAGAGGCTGGGCGGAGGTGTGAATGCGCCCGTGGTCGCCGACCACGCCTACGTCGCCCCCGACGAAAGCTACATCCTCTTCGATTCACCTGTTCGTCCGGGGGGCCAGGGGGGGTACGGCGATCTCTATATTTGCTTCAAGAAGCCCGACGGCACCTGGGGAGAAGCTTTGGACCTTGGTGATGCGATCAACACACCAGCGACAAATTTCGGCCCCATGGTGACTCCCGACGGCAAGTACATTTTCTACTGCACGCGCCGGGACATCTATTGGGTCAGCACGAAAGTCATCGACGACCTGCGGCCCAAAAAGAATAAATGAAAGAATCCAATAACGAGGAGATTCCTATGAGAAACAGAAAGTCATTCGCCGTTGCGCTTATCGGCTTAATGCTGGCTTCGGTCTCCCTATCCGCGGTCGGCGCGACGCCAGCCGATGAACGAGCCGTCATCGAAAAACTCATTCGCGATAACATCGGCTGGGCGTTGACCAAAAACCGGGCGCTCGCGGAGAGCACGACGACCCACGACGAGAGCCTGTTCATCTTCAACCCCACGTCCGAATCCACGATCGGCTGGAGCCAGCTCGTGAAGAACTTCGACTTCTGGATGGACCCGCGCTTCAAGGCTACGAAGTGCGAGATCTGGGACCTGCGGATCGACGTGTCGCGTTCGGGCGATGTCGCCTGGTGGTCGTGCATGCTCAACGACCTCGCCGAATGGGACGGAAAGCCCATTGGCTGGAAGGACACGCGCTGGACGGGGGTCATGGAGAAGCGAGACGGGAAATGGCTCATCGTCCAGATGCATTTCTCCTTCGCCTCGGACAAGGTCGCGGCCCAGGTCAAGGCCAAGCTCGAGGCGGAGAAGGCTGACTCTAAACGCAAGTGACGGGGCCCGGTCGAACATCGTCTTCGGCGAGAGAGTCACGGGCCGTATCGGCTGGGCGAAGGACAAGAACCTCGAGCTGTTTTACGGCTCGATCGCCAACGACGAGGATTACATCAGCGTGACGCCCACGGAAAGAATCATCAAGCGTTTCGAGGACGTCAAGCAGACTGTCCCCTTCTGGATGAGCCCGGACTTCAAGTATGTACGGCACGAGTTGAAGGACCTGGAGATCAAATTCGCCCGCTGCGGAGAAGTCGCCTGGTTTTTCTGCATCCTCGACGACATCAACACGTATAAGGGCGAGCCGGCTACTTGGGAGAATACGCGCTGGACCGGCGTCGTCGAGAAACGGGACGGCCGATGGGTTGTCGTCTCGCAGCATTTCTCCTTCGCCAGCGATAGATAACGGGCGCGAACAGGAGGCATTGAAATGAAAAGAGCCATGCCGCTATTTTGTTGGATTTTATTCACGGTGGGTTTATGGCCGCGACAAAGCGATTTCCCAATACTGACCGGTCCCTACCTCGGCCAGAAGCCGCCGGGCAAGATTCCGGAGATATTCGCCCCAGGAATCATCTCGTCAACAGGATTTGTCGTTTTCAAGGGTTCATTTACGGCCGACGGCAATGAGTATTATTTCTACCGGCACGCGCTTCCCGAAGTCATTCCCATGCTGTTCTTCACGAAGGTTGAGAACGGGGTTTGGACGGAACCGGCTCCGTTGCCGATAGCTCAGGGAGCGCGCACGAGTCATCCTTGTGTTTCACATGACGATAAATGGCTGTTTTTTGCCTGGAGCTTCAGCGGGGGCGGAAATCAACCATCCGGCTATTACGCATCGGAAAGGACCGACAGCGGATGGTCTGCTCCAAAATATGCCGGGCAGGGGATGTATTTAACCTCCGATAATTCAGGCCGGCTTTATACGACCGAGTCAGTGTGGGGCGATCAACCCAAACATTACATTTCCAGGATAACATTTGAAAACGGCCGCTTTTCCCATTACGAAAGGTTAACCATCAACCCTCATTACGAGAACCAGACGCATCCGTGTATTGCGCCGGACGGCAGCTTTATCATCTTTGATGTCAATGTTGAGAATGGCAGCCTGTTTGTCAGCTTTAAGGATGAAGACGGTAACTGGGGAGAGGCGATCGACCTTACCCGGCACGGCATTAAACCGGACACGAGAGGAGCTTATATCTCGCCGGATGGGAAATATTTGTTTTTCAATTACGGGGCGGACCTTTGGTGGGTCTCGGCGCAGATCATCGAGGAACTGAAACCTAAACGATAACATGAGAGAGTTCATGATGAAAAAAGCCGTTCTATTTATCGTTGTCCTGTTGACGGTGGTGCTCGCTGTCCGCGCCCAGGATCAGCCCGCGAAGCCTTCCGCGGCGGAGCGACTGGGCAAAGCAATCGATGAGCATGGCCTCGACGTTGCCATCGGCCTGTTTAGCGAACTGCGCAAATATCCGGATGCCTATGTGTTCAATGAAAGCGAATTCGCAGCTTTGGGCAACCGGCTGCTTGATTCGCAGAAATATGATGCCGCCGCCGCCATTTTCGGGATGGGCGTGGAATTGTTTTCCGATTCGCCCTTTGTCTACTACAACTTGGCTATGGCCTGTATGTACACTGGGAACAAGGAATGTGCCGTAGAAAATTTCAGGATATTCAACGCAAAAATCCCGAACCCGAGTTCGTATCATGCCGGACGTATCCTCGCGGACATAGACAGACGGCTGGAGCGGGTAGCCAGAGAACGTGAACGCCCCTACAAACCCGGCGAACAGACCGGATTGAAGGGTCCGTATCTGGGTCAGAAACCTCCCGGCCTGACTGCCGAGATCTTCGCGCCGGGGCTTCTCTCCAGGGCGTTAGCTACCAATTTCAGCTGCACTTTCTCGCCCGACGGCCGGGAGTTATACTTCAACCATTTCATGACAATCATGGTCTGCCGCTGGCTCGATGACGGCTGGACGGCGCCCGAGCCGGTTGCTTTCCAGGGAGATCTACGGGCCCATGAGCCTCACATTACGCTCGACGGCAAGAAACTCTATTTCGGCTGGTTCCGGCCGACGCCGGAGGGCTTTCCAAAATCCTCCTTCGATTACGGCATCTATGCATGCGATAGAGCCGCAGACCGTTGGGGGGAACCCCGATACGTGGGCCAGGGGATGTTCGTCACATCTTCTCGAGACGGAAAAGTATTCGTCACCGAAAAGAGATATGAAGGGGAAAAGGAGACCTACGCACACATATCGCGGGCCGTTCTCGAAAACGGACATTTTATCGGATATGAACCGCTCGGGGGCGGATTGGCAAATCTGCAGACCGATTTCCCCCGCACGGCCCACCCCTGCATATCGCCGGACGGGAGAACGATTCTTTTTGACACCAGGATGGGTAGCGGACTGTATGCCGCTTTTCTTGACGATGCCGGGGTTTGGAGCAAGCCGGTCGCGCTAAGCGAGCATGGGTTTCCAGCGACCGCCGGCATCGCGGCTTATTCACCCGACGGCAAATATATTTTCTTCTCCCAGGGAGGGGACATCCACTGGATCAGCTCGGAATTCGTAGAGAGATTGAGGCCCGTCAATTTGTTTTCCGCCAATAAAAAAGACGGGCAGAACGAATTCCCGGCTCTCAAAGGTCCTTACCTGGGCCAGAAGCCGCCGGGAATGACGCCGGAGATCTTCGCCCCAGGAATCGTCTTCAGGGGGGAGGATGAAGCGACGCCCGTTTTTTCGCCTGACGGAAAAGAGTTTTTCTATTCCGCGAAAATGAACCCGGAAAAGAGACTGACGATCATGACGTCCAAAGTCGTGGGGGACGCCTGGTCGAAGCCGGAGGTCGCCCGCTTTTCCGGGAAATATTATGACGCGGTGGCCAGCATTTCGCCGGACGGCAAGAGATTGTTTTTCAATTCCTTGAGACCGCAAACCGAAAACGGCCCTCCCCTCGAAGCTCAAAACATTTGGGTCATAGAAAAGCTTGGAAATGAGTGGCGAAATCCCCGAATGCTTCCTCCGCCCGTAAATTCCGATTCCCGGGAGTTGGGCGGCTTCTTGTCAAGGGATGGGTATTTCTATTTTTCAACTTCGCGGGCGGGAGAGATAAGCGGTAAATGCCGCGTCAAAGTCGTCAACGGGGAATTCATGGGGATCGAAAGCCTCGAGCGTTTATACGATTTCGGCATGCCGTGTTTTGAGGTCGCCCGGGACCCGGATGATAAATTCATCGTGTTTGTCTCATACGATCGGCCTGACGGATACGGCGCTTTCGACCTCTATGCGAGTTTTAAAAAAAATGACGGTGCATGCACGACTCCCATTAACCTGGGGGGCAGAATAAACACGCCGGCCAATGAGCGTTTCCCCGCTTTTTCCCCCGCCGGCCAATACCTGTTTTTTGTCAGCGATCGAATTTCTCAGGAAGCGGAGAGAGGGCCGGATTCTCCGATGAACGGAAGCTCAGACATCTACTGGGTTTCCGCAAAGATCATCGAAGATCATAAGACCAAAGGAACGAAGTAACGAAAGATCTTAATCAGAAATATATCGGCCGTTCCAAAGGAGAGGGATATCATGACGTTAGCTCATAATCATCGTTTATGCAGTTTTGTCCTCCTGTTCGTTTTATCCGTATTCTCGGCGCCCGATTTTTGCGAAGGCCGGGATCAGGCGGTGCCGGACAGGCAAAAAATAACGGACGAGCTTTTTGCGGCAGCGGGAAAGGGGGACTTCGAAACCGTCAAGAACCTGCTGACGAAATACCCCGATATGAAGAATGTCAGAAGAAACGGCGGCTGGACCCTTCTCCATATGGCCTTTAACAGCAGGGCGCTGGTCGAATACCTGATTGAAACCGGGGCGGACATAGGGGCCCGGTCCGACAGCCAATGGACGCCCCTGCATAATCAGGCTTACAGGGGGCATAAGGAAAGCGTGGCGCTCCTGCTCGAGCATGGGGCGGACATCGAGGCCAGGCATTTCTACGGCGCGACCCCTCTTTTGAGTTCCATCAGCTGGGACCGGGTCGACGTGACAAAATTCCTGGTCGAAAAAGGGGCGAACGTCAATGCTGCCGACGTCCTGGGAAGGACGCCTCTGATCACAAGCGCGATCGAAGGCCATTCGGATTTGGCAACGGTTATGCTTGAAGCCGACGCGGATATTCACGTCAAAGACAACAACTACAAAAGGACCGCGCTCCATTTCGCGGCTTTGAACGGCCACCTGAATATCGTCGCCGAGCTTCTGAAAAAAGGCGCTGACCCGAATGAAAAGGACGGGGCCGGGAAAACGCCCCTCGATCATGCCAGCCGATACGGCCACGAGAAGGTCGCGAGATTATTGAAATCGTCGGGTGCCGGCGGCGAAATCGATTCCCGATACTTCGGATATTCGCCCCGCCTGAAAGAACCCCTGAAAGAAGGGGAGGCCTATGCCTGGTATATGGGCGAGATCGGCTATGCGGTGAAAACAAAGAACCACCTCCTCCTGTTCAGCTATTCGGGCAAGGACGGCGTCCTTCCGGAAGAACCGCGGCTGTCGAACGGGCACATCGATCTCGGCGAGCTCGCCGCCTGCGACATCATGGTCTTTGCCGGCGAACCGCACTGGCGGCAGCACAATCCCGAAAGATACAACAGCTGGCAGAAGACGCATAAGAGCATCTCTTTCATCTACAGCTTCGAGGACAAGCTCGGGCGGAATCCCAGCTACTTCAAGGATGTGGAAGGACCGAAATACATTTATCTGCCCGATCGCGAGAAAAAGACTCTCAGCGGCGTGAACGTGGAGACAATCCCCGTCACGCGCGGCTCGGGATTCTTAATGGAAGCGGACGGACTGGTGATCTTTTCCGGCGGCCACCACTTGCTGGGCGACGAATCCCAAAAGGAAGCCTTCAACCGGACGATCGATGACCTCAAGGGCACGGGGAAAAAGATCGACCTATTGATCCTTCCGGGCTACTTTCTCTACGGCCGGATTTTTCCCAGCAACCTGGAAGGCGTCGAATACGCCGTCCAGACCCTGAAGCCCAGGGCTTATCTAGCTTCGGGCAGCGGTACGTCGACGGAATTCCTCCTTTCCGAGGTGGCGGCAACTCTTAAAAAATACGATAACCAGACGAAGGGTTTTTACCCCGAGAACCGCGGGGACCTGTTCATCCTGAAGGATTAATGGGGCGTACCGCCGGAACGAAAGCCTTCGAGCCCAAGGGATCCCCTGTAGAGATGGGATCAATAAATTGGGAAAAGAGGAAAAGGATGAAAAAAGTAGCCAGCTCCGACGGCAGAGAAGCCTATTTTTTACGGATGCTGCCGCGCCCCTCGATCATCATATATAGAGGCGAGGAAAACGGCCGCTGGACGGGCGTCATAGAGAAACGGGATGGCCGCTGGGTCGTTGTCCAGCAGCATTTCTCGTTCGCCAGCGACCGCTAAAACCGGAGGACTCAAAATAAATGAGAAATTCCATGAAAAGAACAACATGGATGACAACAGCCATCAGCTTACCATTATTATTTCTTTTGTCTTGCCGTTCATCAGGCTCTCAATCCAACTCTTGGCGAACAACTTTGCCCGAGCAAATCAAGACCTATCTCCAGGATGCTTTTGTGCCGGGGATCTCCATCGCCGTGATCGAAAAAGGCCGGATTTCGTGGCAGGGCGCTTTTGGAGTCAAAAACGCTGAGACGGGAGAGCCGGTCACCGAAACGACGGTTTTTGAAGCAGCCTCTATGAGCAAGCCGGTCTTCTCTTATGGGGTATTGAAGCTTGTCGACAAAGGGATGCTCGACCTCGATAAGCCGTTGGCTGATTATCTGGCCGGTGCCGATTTGAAAAGTATCTATCCGCCGGTCGCCTCTGCCAGCGACGCTCGATGGAATAAGATTACCGCACGGATGGTCCTGACTCACCGGACAGGTTTTCCCAACTGGTTCGGAAGGTCGTCGCTGAGGTTCGTCTATGATCCGGGTCAGCGATTTTCATACTCGGGCGAGGGTTTTTCGCTCCTCGGCGCGGCCGTGATCGTCATCACCGGGCGCTCGCTCAATGAATTCATTCAGGAGTTGGTGTTCGATCACCTTCAGATGAAAGCGAGCAGCTTCGTCTGGCGACCGGATTACGACGCGAGTTTTACGGCGAGCCACGACATGCTCGGTCAGCGTACGAATAGGGGTAAAGCGACTCAGTTTTTGCCGGGAGCCTCGCTCTATACCACGGCCGCCGATTACGCACGTTTTCTGATCGCTCTCGGCAGCGGTGCCGGCCTCTCGAAACAGACTTGGCAGGAGATGACCCAGAGCCAGGTGGAAGTGACGGGCCGAGATGAAAAGCCATGTTTCACTTGGGGACTTGGCGTCGGGATCAATCAGCCGGAGAAAGACGTGACAACCCTCTGGCATTGGGGAGACAACGGCGATCTGAAATCCTATTTCGAGATCATCCCGAAACAAAGACGGGGCGTCGTATTCTTTATGAACGGCACGAATGGTCACGCGATCACGCCTCTCCTCACTCAGCGCATCCTGGGCATTGGAAAACCGGCGATGGCAACGAGCTATTTCGATTACGATACGCTCGATTCACCTGCCATGGCTCTCCTGCGGGCTTACCGCACCGGGGGAATAACGGAAGCGAGAAAGGTCGTTGCAGCAAATCCAGCCAATCTTAATGCCGAGAATTCTCCCGAGATTCAACGATTGACTTCGTTGGCAGGAATGGCGGTCAGAATTGGCGACGTTCCCGGCGCCAGGGCGGCCATCGACTTTATCCTTCAGTATCAGCCAGCTTCCATCCGGGCACTGATCATCTCGGGAGGAATTCACCTTTTAGAAGGTCATCCAGACGCGATGGAGGCATCGTTTCAAAAAGCCCTCCACGCGGCTCAAAACGCGAAGGATTCGATCGGCGCGTTGCGGCTGGCAGAGTCGGCCATTAATAGTCTGGGATACAGCTTTCTCAATAAAAATCAATTCGAGATGACCATCACGGTGCTGAAATATAACGTTTCGTCTTTTCCCAAATCTGCCAATACCTATGACAGCTTGGGCGAAGCCTATTGGAAAAGCGGAAATAAAAAATTGGCGATTGACAATTACAAGAAAGCGCTCGAACTTGAGCCCAACCTTCAAACCGCAAAAAATGCTCTCCTTGAACTTATGAAGTAGGGTCCTATGGTTTTCGCGGGCTTTCTGTAAATATCATTGAAGATTTAAAGCTGAAAGAAGATCAACAAATTAGAAATCAAACCGAGGAGAACCGCATGAAACACAGGCGATGCATGACCATGATTATGAGCTTTCTGCTGCCGGCCCTGACGGCTATCCTGCCCGCCCGGCAAGCGGCTCAAGCTCCCCGTGATGCGAGCCAACTGGCGGAACCTGGCGAAAAAAGAGCCAATGAGGTCCAGCCGCCGGAGCTGGTTATGGACATACTCGGCATCCGGCCGGGCATGGTCATCGGCGAGGTGGGCGCTGGCCACGGCCGATTGACCGTCCATCTCGCGGCCCGGGTTGGCGACAAAGGGAAGGTTTATGCCAACGACATCGACGCGTCCGCTGTCGATTACCTGAAGGCGAGGTGCCGGCGCCAGGGCCTGGCCAACATCGATACTATCCTCAGCCTTCCCGACGATGCAGGCTTTCCCCAAAACAGCCTGGACCTGGTCGTTATGGCCTATGTTTATCACCATGTGGACAACCCTGTGCCCCTCCTCAAGAGCCTCTTATCCAGCTTGAAGCCGTGGGGAATCTTGGCCATGGCGGAGCCGAAACCGGAGCACGTCGAAGCCAGCGCCAAACGGCTAACGCGAGAGTCGGTCGGGAAAGAAGCGCGCGCGGCCGGCTTTACTTTGGACACCGTCATCGAGGACCGGCTCAAGGCCGACAACATATTTGTCCTGCGGCCCGAGATCCCGGATTCGCCGGAATCTCATGACCGCCAGAAAGTCCGTGCCCTTTGGCTGGAATATCTGGCCTGGGCCAAAACGGCGCAGGGCCGAACGTCGCCGCGGGACTACGCCGTGAGCCTGGACGTGAAAGGCGTCCCCGGGCCTGAAGTACGGCGTCGTCTGCATGTCCTCCGCAGCCAGTTCACCGAGCAGCCCGAGGGGATCGAAATGATCTATGACCCCCTCTACGGCAAACCCCTGACCGGCGATTTGGCGAAGGACGGATTCAAGACCGCGCCCAATGCCTTCCTGGTTGATGCCATGAAGGGAATCAAACCGGGCGGCCAAGCCTTGGATGTCGGCGCTGGCATGGGCCGCAACGCCATTCACCTGGCGGGTCTCGGCTGGGACGTGACCGGGATCGACCTCTCGGCCCAGGGCTTGGCCGTTATGCAGGCCAACGCCGAGAAGGCCGGCCTGAAAGTCCGGACCGTCAAGACGTCCTATGAGGACTTCGATTTCGGCCGGGAGCGTTGGGACCTGGTCGCCATGATCCTGTCTTGGGCTCCCGTGGAGGAGGCCGGCTTCCTTGCCCGCTTGAAAGAGTCCATCCGCCCGGGCGGCTATATCTTCTTTGAGCATGTCGTCCAGCGTTCTGCGAATCCTTTTCCGCCCGGCGTCCATGCCCTGGCCCCCGGCGCGCTTCGCGAATTGTTCAGGGACTTCGAGATCCTGACCTACCGGGAAATGGACCACTCCGGCGATTGGGGAGGACCGCCGACCCCCCATGTCTGGATGGTGGCCCGCAAACCCAGCTCTCTTCCGGGAATTCAATAGGGATCAAAAGACGGGAGGCAAGCATGAATGCAGTTAACTTGAAGCAAAAGCTCGCTCTGTTCTCGAAACAATGGCATCCCCACCTAATCGCCGAAGGGTATAGTCTGCAGGTCTATCTTTCGAAGATTCAAGGCGAATTCGTCATGCATGCCCATGACAACGGCGACGAGTTGTTTTATGTCATCAAGGGCGCGATGGAGATGTGCTTCAAGGACCAGGTCGTCCCTGTCAAGGAAGGCGAGGTCATCTTGGTGCCCCGGGGAGTCGAGCATTGCCCCCGGACCGACCCGGACGAAGAGGTCCATCTGCTGGTCGTCGAGCCTTTCGGCACGACCCATACGGGAAACATCCAGCATGAGCGGACGGTCAAGGAATTCAACAGGATTTGACTTGAGGATGAAATGAAAATCCGCTATTTGCGGAATATCGCACCCGCTCTCAAACCGGGAGGCACCCTGGCTATCGTCTTGGTCGACCCGGTCAAGTTCCCCGGCATACCCCCGCGGTCGGCGACGAGGGAGCAATTCCTGGCCAATGCCGAAAAGGCCGGTTATCGGCTCGAAAAGGAGGAGACTTTCCTTATTCACGATAACATTTATGTCCTGCGGCCGAAGCAAAAGGCCTAGCCCCCGCGAAAGGGGCAATCCCTCTTTGGATTTGATCAAAACCATCCACTCCAAGACGCGCCATGCCTACAATCTGGCGGCGCAGAAGTACCATGAGCTGTTTCACAATGAGTTGAATGAGAAAGCTTACGACAGGAACCTGTTCGATTCATTCGCCGGAAGATTCGTCCGCGGCTCGTTGATCTGCGATGCCGGCTGCGGCCCCTCGGCCCACATGGGCAGGTATTTAGCGGATAAAGGAATGAACGTGATCGGGATTGATATCTCGGACCGCTGTATTGAAATGGCCAAAGCTCTCAATCCGGACATGCAATTCAAGCGCGAAGATATCATGAAGCTGAGTTTCGGTCGTGACGCCTTCGACGGCATTATTTCTTACTACTCCATCATCCATGCTCCCAAGAAGTTTATCGGCAAGATTTTCCGGGAATTTCATAGAGTCCTCAAACCGGAAGGATATCTCCTTGTCGCTGTCAAGGCCGGATTGGACGAGGGATACATCCATGAGTTCCTAGGGATTCAAGCAGAGATCTATTACTCGTTGTTTCGCGAAGACGAGATCGAAGGCTATCTTAAGCTGGCTGGCTTTACGGTCGAATTCCTGGATCGGCGAAACCCGTACGACTTTGAGATCAAGAACGAACGGATATTCGCCATCGGCAGGAAAATCAGTACCGGCCTCGACCGTGCATAAATGAAGCCTATACTGTTTCACAATATCAAACGGCGCGAAATGAATAAGCATCAACGGAGTCTTATCTAATGAAAAAGACTACTTGTCCAGGTGGCCTGATCGCAATGATATTCGTGTCAGGCTGGGTTTGTAGACAACCGCTTTCTGGACAGGCCCCCCGTTCGGACCTTGTCGCCCAGAAGCAGCCTCTTGCGCTGACCTATGTGGCCAATTCGGGCGTCCTGGTCGGCGCGGGTGATGCCAAGGTCCTGATCGACGCCCTATTCGACAAGCCCAACCCGGAATACCGTGCGCCGGCGTCGGAAGTTCTCGATAAGATGATGAAGGGCGCAGCACCGTTCGACGGCGTTGACCTCGTGCTTGTCACTCATAATCATCCCGATCATTTCAATGCAGCCCTGGCCGTTCGCTACCTGCAAACCCGTCCCGAGCCAGTCCTCCTAGCGCCGTCGGATGCGGTCGAGGCGATGCGCAAAGCGGCGGCAGACTGGACGAAACTCGGTCGGCGTGTCGTCGCACTCGACATCAAGGTCGGGGAGCAGACTAAGAGGGACATTGCGGGGATTCCCGTCACGGCGTTTCGCACCCTTCATAGCGGCGACCGGGAATCTCCGATGAATCTCATGTTTCTCTTCGAGCTCGGCGGCCGGCGCGTCTTTCACGAGGGGGATTCGAATGGAAACCCGAGGTCTATCAAGGTTTCGGACAGGGCTCCGCTCCGATCGACCTGGCCTTGGTCCATTACTGGTTTCCGCTGGATCCCGATTGCGCCCGATGGCTCCAGGAGGTCCTCAAACCGGGCCATATCGCCCTGACACATCTTCCTATCCGACTTGAAGGCGACGCGCCCGGTAAGATCGACATGGTCCGGCAGTATTATAAGGACATTTTTCTTCTGCTGCCTGGGATGCCGGCCAAGACTATAGAAAGGTAGGAACAGATGAAGATCTTGCTCTTTACGAATTTATTTGGGGGGGCGATGAAGGATTGCCGCCCAATCAGCCTTGCCCTTGCCGCTGGATTCCTTACTTTGGCTATCGGCGCTGGTTTCGGCTTTCAGCGAGCGGCTGTCGGAGAACGTCCCGTCGAGACGTTTTTTGGACAGCCGGCGCCGGGGGCTGAGCCGGTGAAGTTCTGGCCCGAAGTCTTAACCGCCGAAAAACATCCGCATGGACAGTTGGCTTTCTCGCCGGATGGAACGGGCGTCTTCTGGTCGGCGATGCTTCAGGATGGACCTGAGCAGACGATATTTTATAGCGCCTTCAACGGAAAAACGTTTTCCAGGCCCGTAATAGCCCCGTTTGCGGCCGCCTCAGGCAACGGCGGTCCGGCGTTCTCCACCGATGGGCGGCGCTTGTTCTTTAGCGCCGAGCTCCCTCCGGCGGGCGATTCGTCCGCGGCGCCCACTGCGATCTGTTACGTCGACAAGACCATTGCAGGCTGGACTCGACCCGTGCCGATCGAGTCCACGATCGACAGCCGGATGACCAAAGGACAGGTGTCTGTCGCTCGCAACGGAAATATCTATTTCTCGGGGAGAGTTTTTACGGAGAAGGGGCCGGGCATTTACATCTGCCGATATTCCGACGGCAAGTATCTCGCTCCGGAGAAGCTGGGCGGGCCGCTCGCTTCCGCGGGCCTCCTCGTGGATCCGTGGATTGACGGCGATGAAAGGTTCATGCTTCTCTCCTGCTCTCCCGAGGAAGGCCCGCCAATGCTCACCGATGTCGGCCTCAGCTTTCATCGGGCGGATGGGATGTGGAGTAATCCGGTCAGGCTCGGCGGGTTCGTCAACACGCCGGCCTACGAACGTTTCCCGTCGCTTTCGCCGAACGGTAAATACCTCTTCTTCATCAGGTCGACCAGCGAAAGGTTCGTGGGCGACCAGGCCCATTTCTACTGGATCGAAGCAAAAATCCTCGACGAGGTCATAAGGAAAGAGCCAAAATAGCCGACGGGCGTATGACATTCATGAAATCTCTATACGATGGGAATGGACCGGGCGAGCTTCCTCTATACCAACGGGAAGCTCACGGCGCCTGGAGCCAATGAAATCTCGGACAAGATTCGCGCGAAGATCATCGAAAAAATCAAATCGAAAGAACTCAGGCTAAGGAAGCAGACAATGAAAAAATGTGTTTTTCTCATCTTGATTCTATGCCTGGTGGCGAGCGCCGCCGCCCAGGAGCTCTTTGACGCGGTCAAGGCCGGCGACCTGGACAAGGTCCGCCGGATCGTCGAGCGGGACCCTAGTATCGTCAAAATCCCGAATCAGAACGGCGAAACGATTTTTTTCGGCGCGCTCATCCAGGGCGGCCGGGCCGAGATCGTCGAGTATTTGATCTCCAAGGGGGCCAATGTTAATCATATGAATAATTTCCATATGGCGCCGCTCCATCTGACCATCCGCCGCGGCCTCCCCTTCGAGATCATCAAGCTCCTCGTCGAAAACGGAGCCGACGTCAACGCCGTTTCGAAATATCAGGGGCGGCCCCTGGACATGGCCTACGAAAACAACGATGAAGCGCTCATTCGGCATTTGACGTCCAAGGCCGCCGTCCTCACCACGATTGAATTCGAAACCTTCAAACTGGCCGACGGGCTCCACCGCCTCGCCTATCCCTGGGGCATGAGGAACAATCTTGTCGTCATGACGGGGTCGGACGGCGCTCTCATCGTCGACACAGGCTTCAACAAGCGGGCGCTCGACGCGGTCAGGAAAATCGTCGCCGGCTTCGGCCGCGGCGATATCCGATACGTCATCAACACCCATTCCGACTGGGACCATGTGGCCGGGAACGCGCTCGCCCCGTCGGAGTCGGCCATCATCGGCTTGGGAAAGGTCGAAGAGCTGACCCGGCAGGGCCGATTGGCGCGATCCGATCGGGGGAGGCAGGGTCCCGGCGGGAAATCCCTTCCCGCTCCCTGCATTATGAAATTCAACGGCGAGGAGCTTGAGCTCTATCCTTACCCCGGGCTCCATTCTGAGGCGGATATTCTGATCCACTTCCCCAAGGCAGGAGTTCTGTGCATGGGAGACCTCCTGTTATCCCAAAGCTGCCCGGCAATCAGAGACGCGGATAGGTATCTTGAGCTTCTGGACAAGGTCCTCGACGTCTTTCCTCCCGGCACGACTTTTGTCAGCGGCCACGGCCGGGATTTGAATGCGGCTGG
>Ga0299912_10001436_pt1 | contig 19187 bp, 12 predicted proteins | sample RVTome_2_FD_207667 | JGI IMG/M metagenome (GOLD analysis project Ga0299912, IMG submission 207667) | Soil microbial communities from uranium-contaminated site in the Upper Colorado River Basin, Wyoming, United States - RVT95D214 (version 2) ... | reverse complement strand
TGCTTTGGCGGTGACCTGCTGGTCTTTATTGTGATAAAAAATGGCGGAGCGGTACTGCGTGCCAACATCCGGGCCCTGGCGGTTAAGAGTGGTGGGGTCGTGAATGCTCCAAAAAACATCCAGAAGTTGCTCGTATGAAATCTTCGCGGGGTCATACGTAATCTCAACCGCTTCGGCGTGGCCGGTCCTGTCGGTGCAGACCTCTTTATAGGTTGGATTCTCGCCGTGCCCGCCCGTATAGCCGACCTGCGTCGAGACGACGCCGGGCACCTTGGCAAAGGCGGCCTCCACTCCCCAGAAGCAGCCGGCTGCGAAGGTGGCTTTCTCATATCTATTCGGCCCGCCAGCATTGGCGGATATTTCTTGCGCTGCGTCTGAACTGCTCATATTGTCCTGCCTGATAATATTATCGCCAAAATCTTGCGCAGGCAAGAAAACCCCCAGCATGGACCCTTCGACTGCGCTCAGGACAGGTCTGGGGGTTAAACGCGATGAATATCAACAATATATATCTTGACGAACCTGCGGACACACACTACACTTGCCACTTTCCCAAAAACCGCTTTTTCAGGAGTTAAACAGGTGGAAGAAGCTATTGCTAAAGCTGGTGCGCTGATAGAGGCGATGGAATACATCCGTAAGTTCCGCGGAAAAATCGTCGTGGTCAAACTCGGCGGCAGCGTGCTGGAGGATACTACCCTGCAAAAAAAGATGCTGACGGACATTGCCTTTATGAGCACGGTCGGAATGCAGCCAATCATTGTTCACGGCGGCGGAAAAGCGATCACCACGGCGATGAACCAGGCCGGCCTTGAGCCGGTCTGGGTGCAAGGCCGTCGCTACACAGACGAGCGAACCCTCAACATCGCAGAGCATACACTGGTGCACAAAATCAATACGCCCATCTGCGCGACACTTGCCGAGCTGGGCTGCAAGCCTATGGGACTGCACTCCTTGAGTAGCTGCGTACTGTTTGCAGAAGCCCTCAGATTGGCGGGCGAAAACGGTCGCAAAATCGACCTCGGACTGGTCGGGCAAATAATCGCGGTAAATGCTGAGCTTCTGAAGACTCTCTGCGCGGCAGGCAATATGCCGGTTATTGCGTCCATAGCGCTGGATAAAGCCGGCGGAAAGCTAAACGTCAACGCCGATAGCGCCGCCGGCAAAGTAGCGGCAGAAGCCGGGGCTGAAAAACTGGTCGTAGTAAGTGACACGCACGGAATACGAACGAACATTGAAGACCCGAATAGTTGTGTTTCAAGCCTGAACCAGGAGCAGATTACGGATATGATCGACGCCGGCATCATCGCTGACGCGATGCTGCCGAAGGTGGAAGCCTGCCTGACGGCTTTGGAGGGCGGCGTGAAAAAGGCCCATATCATCGACGGGCGGATCGAACATTCGCTGCTATTGGAAATCTACACCGATAAGGGCATCGGCACGGAAATAATCAAAAATTAGCCCCAGAGAACGCAGAGAAGGAAAAGTAATGACAACACAGGAAACAGTTGAGTTGTTTGATAAGTACGTAATCGGCAATTACAAGCGGCTGCCGCGGGTAATCGTTAAGGGCGAAGGCTGCTGGCTATATGACGCCGACGGCAACAAAATACTGGATATGTTTCCAGGCTGGGCGGTCAGCGGCATCGGACACTGTCACCCCAAGGTTGTCGAAGCTATCCGCAAGCAAGCGGGGCAATTGCTTCACATCGACAATACGTTCTACTCCGAGCCGCAGGGGAAACTGGCGCAGCTTCTGAGCCAGCGGGCGTTCGGCGGAAAGTGCTTTTTCTGCAATAGCGGCGCCGAGGCGAACGAAGCAGCCCTGAAATTGGCACGCCTCCATACGCCGGCGGAAAAATATAAATTTATTACCTTCGGAGGCAGCTTTCACGGGCGGACCTTTGCTACGGTGACGGCGACAGCTCAACCAAAGCACCACGAGGGGCTGCTGCCGCTACTGCCCGGCTTTATTTATGTACCATTTAACGACGTGGCCGCATTGGAGACGGCATTTAGTGGCGAGGTCGCGGCAGTTTTAGTTGAGCCGATACAAGGCGAGGGCGGAATAAATGTTGCCAGCGCCGAGTTCTTGCAGGCGATTCGCCGCCTTTGCGATGAAAAGGGGGCGCTGATGATTCTGGACGAAGTTCAGACCGGCATCGGCAGAACCGGCAAATGGTTCGGTTACCAGCATTTCGATGTTGAGCCGGATATTATAACTATGGCAAAGGCTTTGGGCGGCGGCGTCGCCATCGGAGCTATGATGGCTAAAGAAGAAATCGCCGCGTCACTGACTCCTGGCACACACGCTTCCACGTTCGGCGGCAACTGCCTGGCTTGCGCCGCGGGCATAGCCGTCATCGAGGCGATAGAAGAAAATAATCTGCTGCAAAACGCCACTGAGCTTGGCGAACACGCCAAAGCCGGGCTTCTGCAACTGAAGGACAAGCACTCTATCATAGACAGCGTTCGAGGCATCGGCTTGATGATTGGCGTGCAGCTAACCAGGCCGGGCAAGGAAATAGTTGACAGGTGTCTGGAGAAAGGCTTACGCATGAACTGCACTAACGAGACTGTGCTGCGGCTTATGCCGCCGATGATCGTCACGAAGGACCAAATCGACCAGGCCATCGACATTCTGGATGCGGTTTTGACTGAGAGCGGCAAATGAAGGATTTTATATCCATAAATGATTTTTCTACTGAGCAGCTTAAAGACTTGCTGGCCGAAAGCAGCCGGCTGAAGGAACTATACAAATCGGGCGGGCGAGATTTGTGCCTTACGGGCAAGACTCTGGCAATGCTCTTTGAAAAGCCCAGCCTGCGAACCAGGATCAGCTTCGAGGTGGCGATGACGGATCTGGGCGGCAGTGCTATCTACGTCAAGCCCGAAGACATCGGCGGCATCCGCAAGCAGGAGCCGATAAAAGACATCGCACGAGTGCTCAGCCGATATGTGGACGGCATAGTGCTGCGCACCTTCGAGCACAGCGCTGTCACAGAATTAGCTGAGTTCGCGACAGTGCCGGTAATAAATGCGCTGACGGACTGGTCGCATCCCTGCCAGGCGATGGCGGACGCCCTTACCATTAGCGAGCATTGCGGGCGGATAGAAGGCGTAAAAATCGCCTTTATCGGCGACGGCAATAACGTTGCTCGGTCGCTGGCCTTTGCCTGCGGAAAACTTGGCATGAAAATGGTTATTGCCTCACCGCCTCGCTACGAGCTCGATGCCGATACGATCAATAAAGCAAATCAGGTCTCGCCAGGCAGCGTTCAGCAAATCAACGACCCCGCTGCGGTGGTTCGTGACGCCGACATAATTTACACCGATACCTGGGTGAGCATGGGCCAGGAAAACGAAAAGCAAAAACGTATCGCAGATTTTGCCGGCTTCCAGGTCAATGCCGAACTACTCAACTCCGCACCTGCCGGGGCAAAAATTATGCATTGCCTGCCTGCCTATCGCGGATTCGAAATCACCGACGAAGTCGCCGAGTCAGCCAACTCCATTATGTTCGACCAGGCCGAAAACCGACTCCACTTCCAACGGGCTTTGTTGAAGAAACTCATGGCCCGACAAGTCGTACATCGTATGTAGTATGTCGTATGTCGTGAATCGCCCTTCGGACTCAGCCTGCCGTTTCACCGCAGGTTTCATCCCTGGTCACAGAGTTTCAATTCCTCCAGTATCTCTTGAGCATTTGCTGATTCTATTTGATATATTTTTCCTCCTTCTTGTCTGAATTGCTGACCGAATTCGCTACACATTTGTCTATACTTTTCGTAAAGATTCTTTTTGTAGCCTGAGTCCTGGGTAACGAGCGCTACTGCCACTGGGTTCGAGTATTTTATCAATAGGTTCTTGTTCTTGAGCAGAAACTCGGCGCTTACCATCCTATCGCCTATTCTTAGCGTCCTGTTCATCTGAAAGTCTACATTCTTGCCGGCCAGATACTGACGAATTATCTCTGCGCCGTCGATTTCTGGGGGCGCAGTTGCTTCTTGCCGGTCCCTTTTTAATGTCCTTATCCTCTCGTCACGAGCCTTTAGATTCTCTTGGTATTTCTGCCTCATCTGGTAGTACAACAAGTCGGCAGACTCATCACTGCTAACGCGCCCCGACGAGCGAGTATCACAATCCCCCACACCAAACTGCCTGTAGCTGAAGGCATAATCAAAGTAGTAGGGCCCGGACCAATAGTCACTAACCAAGCCAGAAGGATATTTGTGGCTGAAAGCATAGGGCGAGTACTGAACCCAGTAAGGAATCAAACCGGAGTGATGGTAACTAAAGGCATACGGAGAGTAACGAAGCTCGCCGGAGATCAAACCAGAAGGATATTTGTAGCTGAAAGCATAAGGCGAGTAGCCAGTACGATAGCGCAGCGGAACGCGACTGGAGTAATAAGCGTTAGCTACGCTGGGCAGGAGCACAAAGACTATTATTGTTGGCAGTGAAATCCTTTTCATTTTGATTCTCCTTCCGTGTCTTAGACACCCAATTCCAAGTTTTTCCTGCCATCACCTCCTCTCTAAGAACATTGCGCTTTGTCCAGAAACGTATTTGCTTTCCCGCGATCACCTCCTTTCGTGAGAAATGTCGCCCGGCGCCAAGATAGCCGGCGACTGTTTCGCAGCTTCACCCTACCCCCTTAAGCTGTATTGATGAGTATTATAACCTTTGTTTTTGCTCTGACAAGTGATATTATCGGTCTTTTTGAAATTTTTGTGCAGAATTTCTGTCCAGCCGGCAATGTGGGCTCTGCCCGTCATATCTTAACTGGAATGGCTAAATCACTACCCTTATGTGGCGTGAATTTGCGTTCTGGTAGAGTCAATACATACAAGCACGCCTACCCAGCAGACTACTATCATTAAGCCTTTAGCTCAAGCTGCTCAAGAACGAGCCGGTCTGAGGACATCGTCAATACCCTTGTTCGCGGCAATGTCACAGCAACTGCCTTTGCGATGAAGACACGCCCGTAAGATTGCTCAGCAAGAAATAAATGCCAAAAACTTTAGAGATAATTCTGACCCCGATGGGCTTCAATATCCTATAATCATTTCGTTCTTAGGCCGCCAAGGAGCATAACAGAAAAAATGCCGGCCACTTTCAAAAATTTCTCCGGCTCGCTCTTGACTTTTGTGAACTAATAGGATAGACTTATTGCTGTAAATCGCCCGGGGGCGTAATCGGAATGGGGGGTGTTCTTAAGTTTCTCCTGAATGGACACCCATGCAAAGTTGTCTAGTCACTTGACTGTATAGGTTCAAGTGCTGGCTTCATAGTGCAAGTTTGGATGGAACAAGTTTTTGGGGGTGAAGAAAATGAAGATATTGAAGGTCTCAAAAAGTCTTTTTGCCGTACTTATCCTGGCTTTGCCGTGTCTGGCCGCCCAGGCCACACCGCCAGATACCTTGAATATAGTACATTCCGGTTACGGCGCGTATGACCAAGCCGGGGTCACGGCTTGGGGCGGGGGCCACGAGGGTACTGCCATGTACGGTGGGGTCTACATGCTGAATAAGACAGCCAGCACCGGTCAAGGCAATATTTGGCCGAACGGTCTAATCGGCGGCTTCTGCATTGAATTGCACGAGCCGGCGCCCACCAGCACTTTTACCTATGATGTAATTATGCCGAAAGATGCGTATAACAGCTTCCTCGGCGAGTTAATAGGCACCCAGAAGGCCAATTACCTTAGCGAATTGTGGGGCAGATTCTACAACCCAGCCTGGGCCAGCAGCGGACCATTCTCTCCCCAACAAAACAGCGATGCCGAAGCCTTTGCCACGGCTATATGGGAAATCATATACGAAGACCTTCCCACATCGCCGGCAGGTTGGGACGTGACAGTTGACGGCACCGTTTGCAGCCGTGGTTTTCGTTGCGAGGGCACCAACACAACCCTGGCAAACAACTGGCTGCACAGTTTGACCGGCTGCGGTCCAAAGGCAGATCTGCGAGCCTTCGTTTACGATGGAAAGCAGGACTACATTGCCCAAGTTCCGGAGCCGGCAACAATAGCTATGCTTGGCCTCGGCGGAGTGATAAGCCTGCTAACCAGAAAAAGGAGCCGTCGGTAGGCAGGCGCGGTGGATAGACCAAGCCGGTACGTCGCGGGAAAGAGGGATGCTTATGACACAAGATTATCGATGATTAAACCGAATTTCTGCGATCTTATGGATCGAGAAGACGAGCATAATTGCTGCGTGACTTCGCAGCACCAAGAAAAGCAAAATTCAATATTACGGGAGGAAAAAAAGATGAAAAAGTTTGCGGTTGTTCTAATGTTGATTGGGGTAGTGACACTTTTCGGCACTGCCGCTCAAGCAGGTTTTGTAAATCCTGTAGAAAATCCCAGTGCGGCACCTTTCACGTGCCAGTTCTCAAGCCCCGTGAATCAGCACGATTGGGCGTTTGACTATTCAGGACCAACGCTGATCCTGAACGAAAGCATCCACTCAGCGTCTAAGGATCTCGTGCTTATGAGCGGCGAAACAGACTCAGACCCGATATTCACGGTCTATAAAACTATCGAAAACACCAGCGGCATTAACTGGACCAGCTATATATTGACCCTATCCGGCGGCGGCGGGGCTACTTTCGTCCAGGGTACTGCATCTGCCAGGAACGGCAAACTGCAGACGGTCAACTACATACACCCTGCAGCCGTTAAGTTTAGCGGCCCAAATCCGGTCAAAAACGGTGAGCTGTTAACGCTTTGGTTTGATATTAACGTTCCCACCAGTGGTTTGTTCAACTTTTCATTGACACAAGAGCCTGTTCCCGAGCCAGCTACTATGGCTTTACTTGGTCTGGGCAGTCTGGGACTATTCTGTCGGCGGAGGGCGCGGTGCTGACCTAAAGCCCCCCTCATATCGGGTTCCCATCAAGTGGGAACCCAGACAAGAACGAGCTGTGGAAATATCTGCCATAGCTCGTTTTTTATTTGAGCTGAGCAACCAGAAAATGATCCCAAAATGATGGACACACAGACATGTTAAAACGAATGCGCAAAAAAAGGGAGACAGCGACCCCCCCACGTGTGCGTCCTGGCTGGTCAGCCTGCCCCCCTAGAAGAGAAGGAAGGAGTATTATGTGTACATGTTCAACAATACACCTATTCTTTTGTAACGCCTTCATATAAAGTATAAACCATTAATTTGGAAAAACAAAAAGATCTGCCGAGATTTCCGCTTTGTTCGTCCGTTTTGTTTTGATTGAGAGGTCCTGCATTTGCCCCATTGTTCTTGACTTTATGCCCGACTGAAGGTAATCTATCGCCCTGAAGGATACTGTCTTATGGGAATGCAGGTGCCTGAATCCGTGTACAGAAGTCCGGCCCTAACAGGTCTAAGGGCACTGTCTTGGGCCAGGCCAAACCGGACAGAATCGGCAAACCAGAATCTTAAATAACGAGATGTGGATATGACAGAAGTCAAAAAAGCCCAGGAGCGTGTCGAGGATTTGCGCATCCTGGATGAGCTAAAGAACTCATACCTGAACTATGCGATGAGCGTCATCGTTTCGCGCGCCCTGCCCGATGTTCGCGACGGCTTGAAGCCCTCGCAAAGACGCATATTAGTGGCGATGAACGACCTGAATCTGGGGCCGCGAAGCGCACACCGCAAATGCGCCAAAATCGTCGGCGATACCGGCGGCAACTATCATCCTCACGGCGACCAGGCCACATATGGGACATTAGTACGCATGGCTCAAGACTGGAATATGCGCTATACGCCGATTGACCCCCAGGGCAACTTCGGCAGTATAGATGCTGATCCGCCGGCTGCCATGCGATACACCGAAGCCAGAATGGCCCGCCCGGCCATGGATATGCTGGAAGATATCGAGCATGACACTGTCGATTTTGTGCCCAACTATGACGAAACGCGGATGGAGCCGACTGTTCTGCCCTCGAAGTTTCCGAACTTGCTGGCCAACGGCTCAATGGGCATCGCGGTCGGAATGGCCACAAACATTCCGCCCCACAATATCGCCGAGGTCTGCGATGCACTGCTGGTGGTTATCAACGACCCGAACTGCGGATTCAAAGACATTATGAAGGTTCTGCCCGGCCCGGACTTCCCCACGGGCGGCATTATCTGTGGCACAAAGGGCATCAAGGACGCCTACACGACCGGCCGCGGCCATCTGACAGTGCGAGGCAAAGCAGATATCGAAACCGCCAAAAAAGGCAGGGTAAGAATCATAATAACTGAGATACCTTATACGGTTATCAAGACTACAATCGTTTCGAGAATTGCCGATTGCGTCCACAACGATGTGATCCCGGAAATCGCCGACGTTAGAGACGAATCAGACCGCCACGGACTGCGTATTGTGGTGGACTTAAAGAAAGACGCCGATGCGGAAATCGCGCTCAACAAGATTTACCGCTACACACCTCTTCAGAGCACTTTTGCCATCGCCAATATCGCCTTAGTCAATAATAGACCCGAAACCCTCAACATCAGGGGATTTCTTGACTGCTTCATTGACCACCGCAAAACCGTCGTCCGAAGGCGAAGCAGATTCCTGCTGAAAAGATGCAGAAACAGGGCCCACATTCTCGAAGGCCTGATATTGGCAGTCAGTGACATAGATGAGATCATCGATTTGATAAAGAAATCGCCCGACACACCGACTGCAAAGCTGAACCTGATGAAAAAGCCGCTGCGATTGGCCGAGTCAGCCACTCTGACCAAGATTCTGCCAAAGGCTTTCATTAAGGAAAAAAGTAAAGGCAAACACACACTCACCGGCCCACAGGCTGATGCAATTTTGACGATGCAACTGCAGCGATTAACCGGCCTGGAGATGGAAAAGCTCGCCAAAGAATACGCCGATCTTACTGAGCAAATAGAGGGCTACGAGGCAATCCTTGCCAGCGACCAGCTCCTGCTGGACATCATTCGGGAAGACATACATGAAATAAGGGAAAAATACGCTGACACCAGGCGAACAAGAATCACCGCTAAAGCCGAGGAGTTCGAAATCGAAGACTTGATTGCCGAGGAGGAAGTCATAGTCACCGTCAGCCACGACGGCTACGTCAAGCGAATGCCGATTGACACCTACCGTAGACAGGCCAGAGGCGGCAGAGGCATCATCGGCTCAGACACCAAGGAAGGCGATTTCATAAAACACCTCTTTGTCGCCTCCACACACGATTATCTTCTTATCTTCACCAATCGCGGCAGATGTTATTGGCTGAAGGTCTACGATGTTCCGAGCATGTCGCGACAGAGCAAAGGACGAAATATCGTGAACCTGCTGAAGCTGCAAGACCAGCAAATAGCCTCTGTGATCAATGTCAGCAGCTTTGACGGCGAAGAGGACGAAAAGCAACAGCGGCAGCTCATCATGGCCACAAGGAACGGCACCGTAAAAAAGACAAAGCTCTCCGCTTACAGCAACCCAAGGTCGACCGGCGTAATTGCAATCAACCTTGACCCTAACGATGCCCTGATAGGAGCCTCGCTGACCAAAGGGTCCGACCATATCATCCTTGGTACACGGGACGGCATGACCATACGCTTCGATGAAAGCGAAGTCCGCTCGATGGGCCGGGCATCAAGGGGAGTGCGGGGCATAAAACTGCGGCCAGGAGATGCGGTGGTCGGAATGGTAATCGCTCAGGAAAAAGCCTCGCTATTTACGGTCTGCGAAAACGGCTACGGCAAACGAACCGCCGTTGAGAGCTACCGGCCACAAGGACGAGGTGGTGTAGGCCTGAAGAACATAAAGACTACCGCTCGAAACGGCAAAGTAGTCGCATTAGAAGCGGTCCAAAGCAATGACGATTTGATGCTCATCACCGCACAAGGAATGATTATCCGAACCGGCCTGGACAAAATCCGCTCCATCGGCAGAAACACCCAGGGCGTGCGACTTATCAAGCTCAAACCCGACGACAAACTCGTTGCCGCAGAAAAAATACTCGCTGAAGATGCAGATGCCTCAAGGTAAAAAATCGAAACCTGTCACGAGCGAAGCCGAGGGATTCCCGCCGAAGACGGGCATTTACGTACTTGCCGGCAAAAATGACTCACTGGTCAACGCACAGTGTCACGAATTGATCGAGCAGTTAATTGAGCCATCACAGAGGACAACCGGGCTTTCTATTGCCGATGCGGTCGAGGTCTCAGCGGCCGACGTACTGGATGAACTGCGGACTGTTCCGTTCTTGACCCAAAAACGGGTTGTTGTCGTGAGAAATGCGGATGATTTCGTATCTAAGAACCGCCCCTTGCTTGAAAAGTATTTCGATAATCCCTGCCGCACGGGACAACTAGTACTGACTGTAAAAAGTTGGGACGCCCGTACTAAACTGGCTAAAAAACTGCCCGAGGTCGGCAAATTGATCGAGGTGAAGGAACCTAAGTCCTGGCAGTTGCCGAGCCGTCTGTCAAAATACGCGAGTGATGCACACAGCAAAAGGCTTGATAAGAATGCCGCCGAGCTGCTGGTCGAGCTGACGGGCGACGACCTGACACGCTTATACAGTGAGATCGACAAGCTGGCCGTATTTGCCGAGGCGGAAAATGCAATAACAGTTAAGCATGTGGAGTCGCTCATCGGCCATAACCGCATCTACGACACCTTTGAGGTGATTGACGCGATTGGATGCGGCAGAACCGGCGAAGCAGTCGCTCGCCTGAGGAATATGTTCGCTGAGGACAAGAACGCCGACTACACGGTTGTGGGCGCTTTTGCATTTCATTTCCGCAGGATGTACAATGCCAAAGCCCAGCTTGAAAAGGGCCTCAGCCCCGTCGCAGTGGGCAAGAACCTGGGACTGTGGCGCAGTAAAGAAGAAAGTTTCTTTGCGCAAGTCCACAAGATGTCTTTCAACCAGATGGGCGCAATTATGCAAAAGTTGGCTGCAATTGATTATGCGATAAAAACCGGCCAAACAAAAGCTCAGGTGGCAATTGAACAATTCGTATTGAATATGCCCTGTGGCTAACCATTATCAGGGTTTTTGAAAAAATCTTCGGATTCCGGATTGTACTAGTTTTTTCTTGACTTGCCATTTCCGGGACAATAATTAGGGTATTCGGAGTTGTGAGTTTTTTGCGTTTTCTGTGAGAGAGATGGATCTCTGGCCTATCCCTCACTTGGTGTTCTTGGCAACCCGCGACCAGGTCGGGGTTCACGGACGGTTTTATCTGGAGAAATTAAAATGGGCGGAAAACCAAAGAACAACAGCGATTTCTATCGTCACCTATTTACTGCAATATACGCCAATATAATTACTGCAGCTCTCCTGGCGGGGGTATATTTTTTCGAGAAACCACTATCAAAAGCCGTTGCGTGTGTGGGCCTGGTGATAGTATGGGGGGGACTGCCGCGACTTGTCAAACAGTTTACCAGACGCGAATGGGGGCTGCTGAAAACCATCGGCTATCATTTGGTACTTACGTGGCCTTTTTTTTGGGCTCTTGATGAGCGCAGGCGCAGACAAGATGCAGAATCAGAAGGTGAAAAGCTAAGAGCAATAATAGATGGTTTGCCACGTGCAAAAATTATCGAACAAATCATCGACCCTGCAACCAGAAAAGATGGCTTTGAAGCACTCCTTAGCCAAATGGATTATATGCCCGACCGCGATCTTACTGTAATCATAGGGAGCATCAGATATCATGTTGGAGACATTTTGAAATTAGCAGAAAATGGTGAAAACTATAATCTTTTTAGAGAAATAATAGGAAAACTATCTTCATACGACATTGACGGGCACACGCAAACATTCGAAAGTCTTTTGTGGGTGTTGTCTGACATATACCAGATGGAACCCCCAAGTGACTCCCGCAGGCAAATTCAAAAGGATATGATAGGTCCGTTGAAAAATATTCTTTACCAAGCAGACCAGGCTCACATAAATACGATAAGGGGTGTGCTTGAGAAGATTATGCTCGATAGTAAAGACGACCATGATTTAGCCCGGCCTATCCTGCAAACTCTCTTGACTTTAGGTCCGAAGGCTCAAAAGCCTGCCTGGCAGGTCGTATTCGACCAGTGCATTAGACGGGCGTTCTCCTTCCCGGAGAGTTTTGGTTTTGACTTTATACAAATACTCAGTGAATTGAAACACAAGGTATTCTGGCTGGATTTTCACGCCTTACGTGACATCTGGATGCAGCCATACACTCCGGGCAAAAAACGATTGATCGATTCAAACCAGGCCAAGTTCGATGAGCTCTGCTCAAAGGTATTTGCAGCCATCGAGGAGCCACCCCATAGTGGAAATCGGCACGGCCGAGTGTTTAGACGCGTCAAGGCAGATAACGGTAAGGTAAAAGTTGAGTGTGTCACTCCTGACGGAACGACATGCGATTGCCAGGGCGAGAGCTTGAGTTTTCGAGGCGTTTACAGCGGGAAATGCGATAGAGCGGCAGCGGAGCGACTCCAGGCAAAAATAACGCCCATCCTGGAGCTGAAGCGCCAATTCAATCTCAGTGCTTCGGTTGCTAAAGTACACAAAGATGAAAGAGGAAACGAAGTCTCAGGTCGCGGGATATTTTTTGAAGACGCCAAAGAAGATGTGGCGAAAAACCTGTATGAGTACGTTACGCAGCGATAGAAGGAAGAACTATGAGCAGAAGAATTGTTGTAGGGAAGTTGTTGTGTATGACCGTGTTGATGTCAGGGTGTGGATTGCTGCAGAAGCCAGCGGATATTGTGGCTGAGCCGTATCTGCTCGATACAGGCATGGTTTCGCGCTCGATTTCGTTTGAGAATCCCACCGGTGCTCAGGGCGAAGGTGGCAAAGCGGAAAGCAAGCTCGGCGTGGGCCGAAAAGGTTCGCCGGCAATAACACTGAAGGCCGGGCAAGAAGTCCAGCTTTGTGACATCGAAGGCCCCGGCACCATCCGACACATTTGGATGACCACCAGCAAAGAGCCCAACAATCTTAGGAGCCTGGTAATCCGTGCATGGTGGGATGAGCAGAAACATCCGAGCATCGAGTGTCCCATCGGCGACTTTATGGGCTTTGCGCACGGCAGGGTAATGCCATATCATTCTGCGGTACACTCGCTGGGCAAAAATGCCGGCATGAATATCTGGCTGCCTATGCCGTTTACCAAACGGGCAAAAATCACACTTACTAACGAAGGTCAAAAGAATGTGCCGCTCTTCTACCAGGTAGATTACACAATCGGGGACAATCATGCGCGTGACGTTGGTCGACTGCACGTGGTGTTCCGCCGGGAAAATCCGACGACGATGAAAGAAGACTTTGTCCTGCTGCCGACGCGAACCAACAAAGGCCGATACATAGGCGCGCTCATCGGGATACGGAATCTGCACCCTGGCCAGTGGTGGGGTGAAGGCGAGATAAAGATCTACATGGATGGCGACAGCGAATTTCCAACCATTTGCGGCACGGGCAGTGAAGATTATGTGTGCCTGTCCTACGGCATGCAGGAAACACCGTATCTGCACAACGGCTGCAATCTGGACCAGAAGAACTTTGTGTCGATGTATCGCTGGCATCTGCCCGATCCGATCTACTGGCAGAAAGAATGTCGGATTACCATTCAGCAGATTGCCTGGAAGCAAGGCCTGGCCGAGACCCAGGACGATTGGTCGACCGCCACGTTTTGGTACGAGCCGGTGCCGAGTGCGCCGCTGCCGCCGATGCCCGATGTCAAGGCGCGCACGACCGACATCTGGCAGGATTGACCGGCAGCATACTTCTTGCGGGCATTTGTAACGCCGGATATAAATGGACTTAACGTAAGGAGAGAATTATGCCAAGCAGATATGTAGCTATCGCCGGGATGCTAGTGTTGACGCTGTTCACCGCCTGCCGGACAGGCGAACAATGTGAGAAGGGCGTTAAACCAAGCGAAGCTGGTTTCATAAAGATATTCAACGGCAAGGACCTGACCGGCTGGCAGACAGTCGGCAACGCCAAATGGGTCGTAAAAGACGGGCTTCTGATCGGAACCCAGGGCGACAACAACGCGCCGGGCGATTTGCTCACCGAAAATACTTACAAGGATTTTGTCCTGACCGTTACCTACCGGGTGGAGTGGCCCTGCAATAGCGGAGTCTGGTTCCGCTACCAGTCACCCGATAAGGCATACCAGGCAGATATTCTCGAGTACAAAAATCCCGAATGTTATTCAGGCACGCTATACTGCCCCGGCAAGATGTTCCTTGCGATGAACACCGACAAGACGCTGGTAAATCGGGATGGCTGGAACACGATGGAAGTCCGAGCCGAAGGCGACCACGTCCAGATATGGCTCAACCGTCGGCAGGTTGCCGATGTCCGTGATAATACGACCGATTCCGGACGGATTGGCTTCCAGGTCCATCCGGGAGCGGAATTTGGGCCGATGAAGATCGTGGTGCGGGAGATGCTGCTGAAGGCGCTGTGAGAAAGCCTGTATTGAAGGGCATCAGAAGTAGGGTATGCAGACTTCTGCATACCATTTGCGGAATTTGGCGGTATGCGGAGCATACCCTACCAATCTGATAGCCTGATGACCACCGCCTGATAACCTGGTGCCCTGATCTCCTGACGCTCAGGCCTGGCTGCCGGCCTCATCCTGGATGTAGTCCTTGACCTTATACCGGGCAGCCACGGGGATAAATAAAACCGCGGTTACCAGCATCGCGATTACAAAGAACCAGTAGTAGCTGGCGCCAGCCAGTTTGCTGGTGCCGTCTTCATTCTCAATGAACCAGTTAACCACAGCAGCGAAGGCATTGCCCAGCGATATGGATAACAGAAAAACCGCCTGAATGAGGGATTTCATTTTCTTGGGCGCCTGTGTGTACGAAAACTCAAGACAGGTAATGGAGACCATGACCTCAGCGGCGGTGAGAATCACATAAGCCAAAGCTTGCCAGCCGATGCTGGGCTTAAGTCCGGCCACAATCCGCATTTCAATCCAGGCCGACACCACAAAGCTCAAGGCAGTCACCAGCATACCAATCGAAATCTTGCGGAGCGCCGTCAAGGCGAACACCTTGTTCATGGCCGGATAAATGACGTATGAGAACAGGGGGATCATAACCATAATCAGAAAAGGATTTATGGCTTGCGGTTGCTCGGGCAACCAATTGAATCCAAGCCACTTAAGGTTCATGCTTTCTGCCTGCAGAACCCAGGCGGATTGCGACTGGTAAAACAGCGACCAGAACATCGCTATAAACAGATAGAGGATGGCCAGCCTGCCGACCGCTCGCAGTCCCTCGCCGCTGAAGGTCTCTTTAACAAAGCCAAGACCGGCAGCAGGAATATGCACAAATTTATTTCGCCCCAGCCGGTAAGCAACAGTAGCTACAATCATCAGCGCCGCCGGGACACCGAAACCAATGAGCGGACCGCACCAGTCCAATAGCCAAGGACAAATGAACATCGAGATGCACGCGCCCAGATTGATGGAGAAGTAAAACCACGCATAGAATTTGGATATCAGGTGCTCGTTGGTTTTGCCAAACTGGTCGCCGACGTTGGCCGAGACGCACGGCTTGATTATCCCGGAGCCTATCGCCATTAACACCAAACCCAAGCCAAGACCAAGACGGGTGTGGTCCAGCGTAATGGCAATAAATCCAACACAATACACCAGGCAAAAGTATATCACGGTTCGGTATTTGGCCAGCCAGATGTCGGCGATCAATGCACCCGCAAACGGCAAAAAGTACACAGCCGAGTTGAATAGGTGAAACCAGGTCTTGGCTTGCTCATCTCCCATGACGGCGAGCGTGCCCTCTCGACCCATGAGGTACTTGGTCATGAAAATCACTAAAATAGATGTCATGCCATAGAAGGCGAATCGCTCGGCGGCCTCATTGGCGAGAATATACGGAATGCCCGCGGGCATCCTTTTCGAGGGAATCGGTGCGGTCAGGTAGTTGCTTTTAGCCATAATCGGTCACGGTCTCCCAGGATACAGAAAACAGAACACAGAATACAGTAGTCAAAGTCTTTTGTCTACTGTCTACTGTGTCCTGTTTTTTATCTTCTACGTGCCTACGCCCAAGCCGGTAAAATGCGCTTGCTTTCAATGTTTACAGTTGATAGTATTCGCCGGAAATGTGGGGCATCGCAAAGTATGAGGTGACTGCCATGAGAAACATGCTGGTCTTGACCGCACTTCTGTTCTGTTTATCTTCGGCGTCTATCAGCGCAGAGACGATTCGGACCGAAATGCCTGACGCGCGGATGTTGCGATTTCCGGATGTAAGTGCCGAGAGCATCGTATTTGTATATGCCGGTGACTTGTGGACATCGCCCAAAGACGGTGGGTTGGCGCGAAGACTAAGTTCACCTAAGGGACAGGAACTTATTCCGAAGTTTTCGCCCGATGGCCAGTTCATCGCCTTTAGCGGCAACTACGACGGCAACACTGATGTCTATCTTATGCCCGCACAGGGCGGCGCGCCGAAACGGCTGACGCATCATCCAGCCGACGATTCGGTCGTGGATTGGTATCCGGACGGAAGGCATATCTTGTATCGTTCGGGAATGGTCAGCCCGTCACGCCGGTTCAATCGCTTCTTCAAGCACTCAATTGACGGCGGCCCGCCGGAGACACTCGCCCTGCCTTACGGCGAGCTGGCGAGCTTCAGTGCCGATGGCAGCCGCATCGCTTTTCAATTCATCTCGACAGAATTTCGAACCTGGAAGCGCTACCGCGGCGGCATGGCCAGCGATATATGGATTTATGATTTCATTAACAACACCTCAACAAAAATGACCGACTTCGAGGGCACCGATTCTGTGCCGATGTGGCACAAGGACACGGTTTATTTTCTATCCGACCGAGATGAGCACAAAAAACTAAATATCTGGGCCTATGAGCTGCCAACTAAAAAAACACGCCAGGTAACCAGGTTCACCGAGTACGACGTAAAATGGCCAAGCATTGGACCGGACGCAATCATATTTGAGAACGGCGGCAAACTGCATCTGCTGGATTTGCAGAGCGAAACCTCACATCCACTCTCGATACAGGTGCCGGCCGATTTGCCTGAAGTGCGTCCTCGGCTAAAAGACCTGTCAAAGAACATTCAAAATTTCTCGATTTCGCCGACCGGCAAACGGGCTGTATTCGAGGCTCGCGGCGAAGTGCTTACCGTACCTGAAAAGCACGGCAGCGTGCGAAACCTGACTAACAGTTCAGGTGCGGCGGAACGCGACCCAGCCTGGTCGCCGGACGGCAAATACGTTGCGTATTTCTCCGACCGCACGGGAGAGTACGAGCTGTACATTTGCCCGGCCGACGGCAAAGAGAGCCAGAAGCAGGTCACCAATCAAGGCATGGCATTTCGCTATCAGCCGGTCTGGTCGCCCGACAACAGAAAAATCGCGTTCAGCGATAAGACAGGAAGTCTGTTTGTCACCGATGTCAACAACGGCGAGCTAAATTTCGTCGATAAGGACGAATGGTCTCAGATGGAATCATACTGCTGGTCGCCCGACAGCCGATGGCTGGCCTATTCCAAGCGCGTCTCTAACGAACATGGTACGATTGTGATTTACGATACGCAGGCCAAATATGTCCGGCAGGTCACCGGTGACTATTATGATGACGCATTCCCTGTCTTTGATGTCGAAGGAAAGTACCTGTTCTTCTGCTCCAACCGGGCGTTCACGCCGGTCTACGGTGATATGGACGCAACCTGGATTTACGCTAATTCCACTCAAGTTTATGCAGCTACATTGCGAAAAGACCTGGGCTCGCCGGTCGCACCGCGTAGCGATGAAGAGCCAGTTACTAAAGATAAGGAGGAAAAGAAGGACAAAAAAGAAAATGGGGATAAAAAAGAGCCGGACGAAAAACCGCCGGGCAAGGATGAGGAACGAGGATCCATATTTAGCCCCGCAATCCTTCGACCTGGCTCAGGACAGGTTTATTGGGGGGTTAACCAAGAAGAAACGGACAAAAAAGAACCGGAACACAAACAAGAGGGAAAGGAACAAAAGCAGGAAGAAGAGAAAAAAAAGCCTGAGCCGATCAATATTGACTTTGATGGTTTTGAGCGGCGGGTAGTACAACTGCCCATTCAGGCTGGGAATATACGTGATTTGCACTCGGTAAAAGACAAGCTGGTTTTCTGCCGGTATCTGCCCGCCGGCGCCTCCAAGCCAGGCGAACCATCCGGGACGCTTCTATATTACGACCTGCAGCAACGCGAGGAAAAAACGGTTATCTCCGGCATCGACAGCTACGAGATTTCGGCTGACGGCAAAAAAGTCATATACAAAAGCAAAGCGACCTATGGAATAATAGATTTGGCCGAGAATAAAAAACTTGGAGACGGCAAAATTGCCAGCGACAAACTCCAGGCCTGGATAAATCCCCGCGAGGAGTGGCAGCAAATCTTCACCGAAGCATGGCGAATCCAGAGAGATTTCTTCTATGACCCAAATATGCACGGCGTCGACTGGGCAGCAATCAAACAACGGTATGAAGTCTTGCTGCCTTACGTGGCGGACCGCGAGGACCTGAATTACGTTATCGGCGAAATGATCGGCGAATTAAATGCTTCACACACATACGTCAGAGGCGGCGACCTTGAAGAGCCTGAAAAAATTTCCGTAGGACTTCTGGGTTGCGATTTCGAGCTGGACACAGAAAAAAACGCCTACCGAATCAAAAAAATCTATGAAGGCGCAGCATGGGACGCAGAGGCACGCTCACCGCTGCGCGAGCCGGGCATAGAAGTGAACGAAGGCGATTATTTGCTGGCGGTCAATGGCCAGAAGGTGGATACATCGAAGGACCCGTGGGCTGCTTTCCAAAGCCTTGCCGATGAAGTGGTAATGCTGACCATCAACTCTTTGCCCGACATGAATGACGCTCGCCAGATATTTGTCAAGCCGACGTCCAGTGACTTCAGCCTGCGGTATCTCGCCTGGATCGAAGGCAATCGGCAGAAGGTGCAGCAGGCGACCAATAATAGGGTCGGATATATCTACGTCCCCGATACCGGCCGAAGTGGGCAGAATGAATTAGTGCGCCAATTTATCCCGCAGCGAACAAGAGAGGCTCTGATCATTGACGAACGATTCAACAGCGGCGGCCAAATTCCAGACCGTTTCATTGAATTGCTCAATCGTCCCATCTACAATTACTGGGCGAGGCGAGACCATCGGGACTGGCAGACGCCATTTGTAGCACATGCCGGCCCCAAAGTTATGATAA
>Ga0299912_10001435_pt1 | contig 19194 bp, 19 predicted proteins | sample RVTome_2_FD_207667 | JGI IMG/M metagenome (GOLD analysis project Ga0299912, IMG submission 207667) | Soil microbial communities from uranium-contaminated site in the Upper Colorado River Basin, Wyoming, United States - RVT95D214 (version 2) ... | reverse complement strand
TTTCGCGGGGGACGGTAGCCTTCACTGACTTCACCAAATCCAGCGAGATAGCCTTTAAGGCCACCCCGCAGATGGCTCCTGCCTCCAAGCTCCTGGTCTATCAAATACTGCCCAACAGCGAGGTGGCAGCCGATTACGTGCCCTTTACGGTGGAGGCAGCATATCCCCACACGGTGGCGATAGAATTCAGCAAGGAGGAGGTCAAGCCAGGAGAAGAGCTAGAGGTCCGGGTTCAAACCGAGGGCACGGCGAAGGTAGGGATAGCCGCAGTAGATAGGTCGGTCTTCATTCTGGCCGAGAATAGACTGAACCTGCAGCAGGTGTTCGACGAGCTGGAGAGGCTCTACATGAAACCCCAGGCCGAACTCCACGAGGTATCTATATTTTCCACGATACAAACGCGCGGAGCACAGCAGATCTTCGATGATGCGGGAGTGGTGGTGCTTAGTGATAAGAAGATACCCCAGGGGAAGGAGTATAAGTCGGAGAAAGGGCCGGGCCTACTGGAAAGACTCCTCGGTGCTATCCCCGGGCTAGCGCCTCAAGCCATGGAGGAAGGACGTGCTGTCTTCGGTCTGGATGCTATGAGCAAGGCAGCTACCGGCACAGGAGAGGGTCTGGCCGAGGTGGAAAGAATAAGGCAGTACTTCCCCGAGACTTGGCTCTGGCAGGACCTCATTACCAATTCCCAAGGAAAGGGGTCCTTGAAGGTGACCGCACCTGACACTATCACCACCTGGAAGCTGGCCGCCGTGGGTATCTCGCCGGAGAAGGGCCTGGGTATAGCTGAAGACGAGCTGAGGGCCTTCCAACCGTTCTTCCTGACCATCGACCTACCCTATTCAGCAGTAAGAGGCGAGGAGTTCCCAGTGCAGGTGGCCCTTTACAACTACCTCGGTGAGGAACAGAGCGTCTTCGTCGAGATCGAGGGTGCCGGCTGGTACGACCTGCTCGACAACGCCCAAACAACGGTTAAGGTGGCTGCCAACAATGTAGGAGGCACGCAGTTTAAGATAAAACCCACTAAGCTGGGGTTACAGGAAATAAAGATCACGGCCCGCAGCAACAAGGCCGCCGATGCCGTGATTAAAAAGATCCTAATTGAGCCGGAAGGCGTGCAGAGAGAGCTGGTAACCAACCTCGTGCTCAACGCAGGGGACTCCAAGCAAGTCAGTACCTCTATCCCCGAGGGTATCATCAGGGACTCGGGAAGGGCTTACTTAGCGCTGACCGCCAGCTACCTCACCCAGACCATCGAAGGCTTGGATACGCTTTTGCAGATGCCCTTCGGTTGCGGCGAGCAGAACATGATCCTCTTCGCCCCCGATGTATTTATTACCAAGTACCTCAAGGAGAGCAATCAACTGAAGCCGGAGATAATGGCCAAAGCCGAAAAGCTCATGATTACAGGCTACCAACGCGAGCTCACCTATCGGCGCACTGACGGCAGCTTCTCCGCTTTCGGCCAAAGCGACAAGGAGGGCAGTCTCTGGCTCACCGCCTTTGTTCTGAAGAGCTTCTCGCAAGCCAAAGGCTTGATCTACATCGACGAGACCATCTTGGAACAGGCAACGAAGTGGATCACTGACCATCAGAACAAGGACGGCTCCTTCTCCCCCCTCGGCTTCGTCCACCATCAGGAGATGATGGGCGGCGTGAAAGGCAAGACAGCGCTCACCGCCTATGTCACCATAGCCCTGATGGAAGCGGGAGACAAGGCCAGCTCGGCGCGGGCCATGGAGTATCTGGAAGGCGAGCTAGATAATATAGACGATGCCTACACCATGACCATAACCACCTACGCTTTGGAGCTAGCAGAAAGCAAGATGAAAGACAGGGCCTACGAGAAGTTGATGAAAATGGCCATCGAGGATGAGAACGGCCTGCACTGGAGCGCCGGTGGGGATATAGAGATTCAAACATATCCCGTTCAAAGAAGAGGCGGAAGCTCGGATATAGAGGCCACCGGCTACGGGGCCCTCGCCCTCACGAAGCATGGCGATGCCTTTAACGCCGCTAGGGCAGGTAAGTGGCTGGTATCCAAGCGCAATGCCCATGGCGGCTTTGGCTCCACGCAAGACACCGTAGTTGCCCTGCAAGCCCTCACCGAGTACTCCAAAGGTGCGAGGGCAGATGTCGATCTAAGCGTGACCGTAGAGACCAAAGGCGGCAAGAAGGAGCTTGCCATAAAGAAGGACAACTTCGACGTCCTGCAGGTGGTGGAGGTGGGCACAAACGACGAGATCGAGGTGAAGGTGCGAGGAAAGGGTGAGGCGGTCCTGCAAGTGGTCAGGAGGTTCAACCTGCCCCAGCCAGAGAAGGAAGCGGAGATTCTGAAGGTAGACGTGGACTACGATGCTACCCAGGTCGAGGTGAACGATCTAGTCAAGGTGTCGGTGGAGGTCGAATTCGCTCCTCCCATCCCTATAGAGGCGGGCATGGTGGTCGTGGATATATCGGTGCCCACTGGATTTGAGCCGGTCAAGGAATCCCTCGCCCAGGTAGCCAAAAGGGAGCAGAGGATCAAACGCTATGAGGTAGCGGGCAGAAAGGTCATATTCTACATAGAGAACCTGCTTGCTGGCGACAGTATATCCTTCAGCTTTCAGGTGAAGGCGAGGTATCCGGTCAAGGCAGAAGGGGTTAGCACTACCGTATATTCCTACTACCAGCCGGAGATCAAGGGGGAGGTGCTGAGCAAGGGCATCACGGTGGTGGAAAGCCGGAGCGCAAGATAAAAGTACCTTGCAGCTATAGTTCAGGCCTCGGTCTACGGGTTGACCCTCGACCGAGGCCTCCTAATAACTACCAGACGATAACGCTAGAAATCCTCCATAAACAGGCTGCGTGTTGCGGTCGTCCTGGACAGGCCTTTATCTACCGAGATCCTTCGATGCGCACTGGGCCGAAGAGAAGGGCGTCTGTCTCGGGTTGGCCCTGGTCCTCGAGGAAGCATGCGCGCTCCATGGTGGTCAGGTCATAGAGGCCAACACGGACGAAATATTCCCCAGGTATGGTGGCAGGCGGGATGTATACGGAGAACCAACTAATTACGCTATCTCCCCCAACCCACCGCCAATTGGCGTAGCCAATGCCGTCCTCTTGGGCCACCTGGGGGGCGTGCTTCCCGGACGCGATGTGGACGAAGAAACGCTCATCCGAGGCAGAGCTGAGGAGAGTCCTATCCTCTACTTCCCACCACAGAGCGACTGAGAGGGTCTCCCTCACGGTTACGTTCGGCTCAAAAGCGCTGCCTAGGATACGCACGCCCACTGTGGAGCGCCGATCAACCGGTGTGAACGTCCGTTGGGCAGTTACCTCTAATTCCGATGGAGTGACAGCGAATACGTCCATGAATGGCGCTCCTTTGATGTCCTCGATAGTGACCTTGGGGACGGCGGCAAGCTCTTGGCGCAAGAACTGATCCGCCGGCCCGCCATCCTGTGCGGACAGGTAGACCTGAGGGATAGCACCCTCCCTCCAGGTCAGAGTGTGAGCACCACTCAGAGTCTGGGCACCTAGCCTTAGTTTGCCTAGGGGGTCAAAAAGGTGTCCTAGCGAGCCAACCTGGCTGAGCTCGCCCGGGGCGATAATCCATATCTGCGAGGCATTAGTTGCATCGCGCACTTTAGCCGTTTCCTCCAGTGCTTTTCTCATCTGCCCAAGGCGCACCGTTTGACTGTGGCCTTGGGCGAAATAGGCCACAGAGACCAGGTTGAAATAGACCTGAGCGCCAGCGACCGCTGCCAGAATAATCGCTACCGATGCCGCAACCATACTCGGCCCTGCACCTTTTGTCACCCCCATCCTCCTTAACAACCAATGCACGCCATCGCTCACAACCACGCCTACGACGGCAAAGAGGGCAGGGCACAGGGCGATAAAATAATGCTGGTGGACAGCATAGGAAGAGCGGCTGAAGACTAGTACAGGAACCAACGCCCACAGGACCAATAATCCATAACGGGCCCCGTCTGTTTCTCTGCGACGCCGTATCAGAGCTCGTAAGCCAGTATAGATGATGCCTATGCTTAGCAGGCCGGCCTCTATCCAACTCGCCCAACGAACATCAACGCTCGTTCTGGCAACCAATCCCCCAGCGTCGTCCAGCCAGGCTTGATAATCCAGGTGACCCAAAAGCCGGGCAGGGTACATCCAGGCTTGCCAGTGCCAAGTGCCCGGTTGACGTAACAAGTCCATGATCCTTTGTAGCACGGTTGCTCCGCTCTGAAGGTCATGGTAAAGATAGGGAGTAAAGGTCAGAACCACAACCAGCGCGCCTAGAACGATGGCCCCCCCTAGTCGTCGCCAGAAGAGAATGGCGATGATAGCCAGCAAGGGGAGATAGGCAAAGGCGGGGAATTCTACTTGGGCCATAAGCCCAGCTAAGAGACACGCTGATACAAAGAACCAACGCCTTCGCTTTAGGATGGCCTCGAAAAGAGAAATGCCCATGAGGACGGCAAATATGGGAAGGACATTCGGAGTCCAGATGAACCGCGAGAAAAAGACAGGCCAGAAGCCGACAGCATACAGCAGCCCAGCCACCAAGGCGGCGGTCCGTCCGAAGTAGCGCCGGACGAGAAGGTAGGTGAAGCCTACAGCCGCTACGTTGAGTAGCACAACGAAGATGTATGAGGCTAGCACATCCCGCTGCACCAAAAGAGGTAATGCTATCAAATAGGGAAAGAGGGGTGGGTGGGGAACCCCAATTGCGGAGGGGATGCCCACGAGGGGGAGGTGCTCGCCATCGGCAATACCGACGGCCAGGGAAAGCACCATAGCTTCATCACACTTGAATTGGGCAAGATCAAGACGATAGAGACGGAGAAACAAGGCCAGTCCAAGGATGATGAGGACAAGGAATGCCTCCAGTCGAGAACAAGCCAAGATCTTTCTATGCAGCAAGTCTAAAGTCCAACTCCGTCTATCTTCGCTCCGCAGAAGGTGCACTTGCTATCCTGCATATGCTTTTCTGATATAAAATAGCCATAGCGGCGGATAATGGGATTTTTACAGTTGTAGCAGTAGGTGCTCTCGCCCTCGCTGCCGGGGACATTGCCCTCGTAGACGTAGCGCAGGCCCGCCTCCAGTCCAATTTGCCGCGCACGCTGTAGAGTCCTCGGGGGTGTGGAAGGTTTATCCGTCAGCTTATAGGCAGGAGAGAAACGGCTGATATGCCAGGGCGTATCAATTCCCAACTCTTGGGCAATGAAATGGGCAGCTTGGCGCAACTCATCATCGGAGTCGTTAAGCGTAGGGATGAGAAGGGTGGTGATCTCCAGCCAGATGCCCAGCTTCTTCATCAGCCTCAAGCTCTCCAGTACCAAATCCAGACGCGCTCCCACTATCCTTCGATAAAAGCTATCGCTGAAGCTCTTGAGGTCAACGTTAGCGGCGTCCAGATAAGGCTGGATGAGTTCCAATGCCTCCGGCGTCATATAGCCGTTGGTGACGAAGACGTTCTTGATACCCGCCTCGTGGGCCAGCTTGGCTGTATCATAGGCATATTCGAAAAAGATAGTCGGCTCGGTATAGGTATAGGCGATGCTCTGGCCCCTTTGCTCTTGAGCCAAGGCCACTATTTGCGCCGGGGACATCTCCTCGCCCATGATGTAGTGCTCATCGCGCACCATTTGCGAGATGTCGGCGTTTTGGCAGAAACGGCAGTGGAAGTTGCAGCCCACAGTGGCAACGGAGAAGGCGGTGGTGCCAGGGTAGAAATGAAACAAGGGCTTCTTCTCGATGGGGTCGACGTGCGCTGAGATGGTACGACCATATACCAAAGTGTAAAGGGTGCCCCCCCGATTCTCCCGCACCAGGCAGATCCCCTGCCTCCCCTCTCTAATGAGGCAGCGGTGCCCACACAGATAGCATCTTACCTCACCCTTCTCCAATCGTTGGTAAAGCATAGCTTCTTTCATCATGCTTTCTTACCTACACCCAACGTGTCTCGGCTTGAACTGCGAGCGAAGCGAGTCAGCTCGAAGCCGGGGTTAGACCGACTCGCCACCCCCTACCAAAGGTACCTCTCTGAGAACGCCTTGACAGCGTCTGCTGGTAGAACGCCACCTCCAAGCAGGGATTCGACTGTACTGACCCGTATCGTAGCGCCCGGTTCCAAGAGCTGGCGATACCGATCCGCGGCGCGCGCGTAGCTGGGATTCCCGGCGGGATGAACGAGTGCGAACCCCGTCCATGCCCAAACCCCCGAAGGATGCTGTGGCATCGACAACGCTAGGAGGTGATCCAGCCAGATCTGTTGCAGGTCGGTGCCGAGAATGCCCCGAACCGACTCCGGGGAAAGCGCCCCACTCACGGCGGTGACACGCTCGTAGCGGCGTTGCCGGTCGTCATTCGGGGCCTTCTCTCGCTTGCAGTCCTCGTGGTACTTCGTCTCGACCCCGAGGGCCCCGCGCCTGCCGTCCTCGAGTTCGAGCTCGAAAGCGACATCGAAGGCGCTCCTGTTCTCCAAGTACTCGTCTGGAAGTCTTCTGCCCGGAGACCATTCGAAGCGGACAGCGCGCACACGTCCTGGCACGTCGGGCCACCACGCGTGTACTGCGCGGTCCGAAAGGTCCAGGTCTGCTTGAAGCTCGCCGAATAGGTTGAAACACATAGGCATCGACGACAGGAGGTCGCAATAGAGCCGATTCTCATCCAGAGTCTGATGCGGCTCATGATCGGCAATGCGGCGACGCACGCTCTTAAGAGCCGCGTCGGTCAGGAAGTTCCTGCCGGACTTGCGTGCGAATTCAGCATCAAGACGGCTCCCGAGCTGTCGCGAGGGCTGACCTACCTTGGGGCGCATAGGCTGAGTGCCTATCGGGAGCTTTCGGGCTTCGCGCCAAAGTGCCTGATGCAATCGGGCTTTGCGCTTGAAGGCGGTCGTCTCTGGATCGCCGGGCACACGATCGACGGCTTCAAGGCAGAAGTGGACCCGCAGCTCATCGTCGGACACTACCGGAAGTGCTGGCACATGAACCCCCCCAAAGTTCGGTCTAACATCACCCTTTAAGACACCCCAACGGTCTCATCCTGACCACTTTTCTAGACAAGCCAGCGTTGTGGACGGCATCCACAACCTCCTCCACCGGCTTATAGGCGTCCGGCGCTTCCTCAGCCAACCCTGGCAGGGAGTGGGCTTTTACATAGATTCCTCTTGCTTTCAATTCGCCAACTAGCTGGTCCCCTCGCCAGGTCTTCTTCGCCTTCGTCCTACTCATGGTTCTCCCCGCCCCGTGACACACGGAGGCAAAGGCTTGCTTATCGCCGTACTCCGTACCAGCCAGGATATAGGAAGCGGTGCCCATGGTGCCGCCGATTATTGCTGGCTGGCCAATCTCTTGATAGGCGCGCGGGAGCTCCTCTCGCTGGGGGCCGAAGGCGCGCGTGGCCCCCTTCCTATGGACCAGCACGGTTTTCAGCTTGCCATCGATGATATGCTTCTCCATCTTGCAGGTATTATGGCCTACGCTATAGAGCATTGTGAGTTGGGAGCCGGGAAGCACCCCCTGAAAGGCTTTGCGCACCAGATGGACGATAACTTGCCTATTGGCAAACGCATAGTTTATGGCGCAGTTCACCGCCGAGAAATAGCGCTGCCCTTCCGGCGAGTCTATAGGCGCACAGACCAGCTCACGCTCCCGGATGGGGATGCCGTACTTGCGGGAGGCCTCCGCCAAGGTCTTGAGGTAATCGGTGCCTATCTGGTGGCCTAGCGCCCGAGAGCCACAGTGGATGGAGATCAGGATTTGATCCACTTCCAAACCGAATTCTTTCGCTGTCTCCCTATCGTATATTTCATCCACATACTGTATCTCAAGATAGTGATTGCCGCTGCCCAGGGTGCCCACCTGATTCTGCTCCCTTTTCAGCGCCGTCTGGCTGACATGAGCGGGATCGGCACCCTTCACACACCCCTTCTCCTCGGTGAACTCCAGGTCTTCCTTCGTCCCATAGCCATGCTCAACAGCCCAGGGCGAGCCCTCGATTAGCACCCGTCTAATCTCGGCCCCCGATAGCGAGATCTCGCCCCGCCTCCCTAAACCGGCGGGCACGATCTGGAACAGGCTTTCCATCAGCACCTCTATCTTTGGCTTGACCTGACCGAGGGTTAGGTTTGCTTTTAGGGTCGTTACGCCGCAATTGACATCGAAGCCGACGCCTCCTACCGAGATCACCCCTTCCTTCAGGTCGAAGGCAGCTACACCCCCGATGGGAAAACCATATCCCCAGTGAGCGTCGGGCATGGCTATAGAGGCATTCTGGATGCCGGGCAGACAGGCGACATTGCTGGTCTGCTCCCAAACCTTTTCGTCCATCTCCTTGACGAGCTCTCGGCTGCCGAAGATGCGCCCCGGAACTCGCATATCTCCGGTTTTGGGTATCTCCCACTCGTAGTCTGTTATTCTCTTCATCTTATTCAAATCCATCTCTCCACCTCCCGAGTGTTTCACCAACCCTCATTCTTGTCATTCTTGCGAAGAACAAGTTATAATCGTTCACCCTGAGCCTGTCGAAGGGTCGTTCATGGTTCGACAGGTCCCGATTTTATGCGGGATGGCGACATAGTCGCTCACTCACCACGAACGGCATTTTCATACTTCATAGTGCTGGTTGCAATCTTCGTTCTTGTCATTCTGAGCCCCCGCGGGCGAAGAATCCCTTACGTTTGCCTTTAATCACGCGCTAGATGCCGCCCTGATTTCTCCGAGTCCTACGGAGTCGCAACATCGGGGTTGTCATTCAACACTGACACCTCCGGTCATCCTCAAACCGAAGGCGGTACCTCTCATACGTCCACTACGCACTGGGCCACGAATTCGCCATCCCTAATGATCCTCAGTTGCGAATAGGTGGCTGCCTTTACCTCCGTTCTCGCTTCATGTCTTTCGAGGTCTAACTCCTCGCCTCTCGCCAAACCAGCCAATTTGCCATTTTCAATGCGTACCTCAAACTGAGAGAATACCATATTGTTGATAGAAGCCTCTGCCAGAAGGGCGTTCAGCCACTCCACAAAAAGCTCCTCTTCATTCTCCGCCTCGCACTCGACCTCGATGGTCTTGATGGGATTCACCGCCTCAATGTCCACCATCAGGTTGAACATAGCCTTGGCCGCCTCCGCAAAGGCCTCTTCCAGCGATCGCCCGCGCCCTACTATCCCCACATCCGCCAGGTGCTCGAAATACTCGTAGGCCATCCGCTATCCCACTTGCCCCTTCGCCCGCTCCCATAGGCTGTTTTGCTCTTCAAAGGAAAGGCTCCTGAAATCGACGCCCCGCTCTCGACAAAGCTCCTCCATATAGGTGAAACGGCGATAGAAGCGGCGATTGGCTAAGCGGAGGGCCTCCTCGGCATCGATCTGGAGCCAACGAGCGACGCTAACCAGCGCCAGAAGAACATCGCCGAATTCCCGCACCTTTTCTTCCTGGGTTTGGGCACTGCTCAACTCTGCCAACTCCTCGTCCACCTTCTCCATGACGCCCTCCACGGATTCCCACTCGAACCCGGCCTGGGCCGCGCGCTGCTGAACAGCTTGGCTGTAGGCCAAAGCCGGCATCTCCTTAACCACACCGGCCAGCAGCGAGGTTTCCTCCTGGCGTTCCTCTCGCTTCAGAGCCTCCCAGTTATGCTCCACCTCTCGAGCGTCAGCCACCTTGACATCGCCGAAGACATGCGGGTGGCGGTGAATCAGCTTGGCATTGATGCCGCGCAGCACATCGCCCATGCTGAATTCCCCGGCTTCAGTGGCGATCTGGGCATGGAGCGCAATCTGCAAGAGGAGATCGCCCAGCTCCTCACAGAGCTTCTGCGTATCTCCCTCGTCCAGGGCTTCCAGAACCTCGTAGCATTCTTCTAGCAGGTACTTCTTGAGCGAGGCGTGGGTCTGCTCCCGGTCCCAGGGGCAGCCATCGGGGGCGCGCAGCCTAGCCACAATCTGCTCCAAGTCGTCGAAACGGCTGAGGTTATTATCCATAATCCATCCCAACAATCTATTAAGAATTATACACCCAGATTATACAGAGAAAGCCCTCCGATTGACAACTAAGGGACTGCCTGTCATGATATTTCGGGATTGTTTACACATCTGGAGGGTAAAGTGAGGCTTCTTTGGACCGCGGCTGGCTTCCTAGCTGCCATCTGCCTGCCCATCTTGCTCATAACCACCAACGTGCGCGGGGCGTTCAATAGCTTACGCCTTTACGAATACGGCTTCAATAAGTACGCCGTCAGCCTTAGTACGGGCATGGATAAAGGGGAGTTGCGCAAAGCCGCGAGTGGCTGGATCGATTACCTTAACTCGGAAGAGGATCTCATCGCGGTCAGGGTCGTGATAAAGGGACAGGAACGAGAGCTTTTCAACCCGCGGGAGGTGGCACACCTCAAGGACGTAAAGGGGTTGATCCAGCTTGACTATCGCCTACAGTGGATCACCTTAGCGTACCTTGTCGCCTATATAGGCGTTGGTCTAGCCAGGAAGAAGAGGGCTTTCCTGCCCGATTTAACCAAGAGCCTTACGGGGGGAAGCGCTCTTACCATTGCAATAGTGGCAGCAGTGGGAATAGGAGCGCTCCTTTCCTTTGACACTCTCTTTTATCAATTCCACCTGCTGAGCTTCTCCAACGATCTATGGCAGTTGAATCCCAGCCGCGACTACCTGATCCGCCTGTTCCCCGAGAGCTTCCAATACGATTTCACCCTCTTCCTGGCCGGCGCGACGCTAGTGGAAGCGCTTCTTATCGGAAGCATTACGGGGGTGTATTGGGTACGGAGAAGAGGACATTGAATAGCTAATCAAGTACGGGCGCATATAGTGTGTCACGTTATTGGTCGCCTATTCTCAAGGCCATAACATCAGAATCGTCGACTCAGGGGGGGCGCTTACATATGACAACCAGTTATCGGGGATATGAAACAATCGAAGAGGACTGGCCAAGATTCTACAGAGAGTTTGCTGACGTTTACGACAGGTTCTCGGGACACTCTGCGGCTACGGCTGCTGCTCTCATTGATATGTTCAAGCTGGATGGGAAGGTTATCCTGGAAGTAGGATGCGGCACAGGAATAGCGACTGTTGAATTAGCGAGAAAGGCGAAAGTAGTTATTGCCCTAGAACCAGAACAAGCTATGATGAAGGTAGCGAGAGAGAAAGTCCAGGAAAAGGGCATTAACAACGTAGCATTCGCATATGGGATTGCGGAAAAATTGCCTCTTGCTGAGAACTCTGTGGATTGTGCCATTACCATTTATGCTTCGTTGCCACATGAAGAAGCTTCCAGAGTGGTGCGAAAAGGCGGGATTATTATTAGGGCTGCAAATCATTACCGATGGTACGGTGGTGAGTTGAGGTCTGTCATTTTTGGTGAGGATGAAAAAGCTAGGAGTCGAGTTATTCGTGAAGGTTACAAATGGGATAGGAAACTCAGAAGAGATCGAGCATACAGCTACAAAGATATCCTCGTGACTCATACCTACAGCTCGTTAGAGGAAGCTATCGGGACTTACGGCTTTATTTTTGGCAAGAAAGCCATTGATTACATTCTGGCGAACGATAAGAAGACGATAACGCACAAGTTGAGAGTATACTTCAAGGAAATCTAGTCCAAAAACGGGCTTCTTCTCAGCGTGTCTTCAGCTTAGGAGCATAACCCTGGAGGAGTTGATCAAGGTGGCGGAAGGAGTGAAATGATGAGGGCGCGGCGCTTGCTGGCAATGTTTCTGGTGGCGCTGTTTTCCGCAGGGTGTAGCAAAGGGGGGCTATACAACCCTGCGCCCACCGCATCCCGTACGCCCACAATCGCCCAGCCACGAACGCCCAGCCCTTCCCCGAAGGCAGGGTTGCTCGCCTTTTCCTCCGGCGAGAGCATATACCTTGTGTCCTTAGCGGATAACTCTATACGGCGCGTCACTGACGGCTACTCCCCCTCCCTTTCCCCATCCGGACGCGAGATTGTCTACTGCAAAGATCGCAACATTTGGGTGGTCGATGCAGATGGGAGAAACCCAAGATTGCTGGCTGAGGTTTTCTCTCCATCTCCTTTGGAGAGCTGGTCCCTGGGGGCCGCTTCGGTGGCCTGGTCCCCTGATGGCCGGTTTATCCTTTATAACCGCTCACGCACTGGCGGGTCGGGCGTCAGCGAAGTATGGGTCATGGACAGAGAGGGCAACCAACCGAAGCTTCTTTTGCAGAGCGGAAACTTCTTGTTGCCCACATGGGTGGGCACTAACCAAGTTGCGGTTTACCACAAATGGGACGGTATAATCGAGTTGTTCGGCCTGGAGGGACAAATAGAAGGAGAAATCAACACCCGACTACAGCGCGCCGCACTATCTGCCCAGAAATCACCCGGAGAAGTGGAACTCTGGCTGCTAGGTCCGATCATTCCAGTTCTAGAAGGAGGAGACATAGTGGTCGGCAGCGAAGGGACGTGGGACGTTATAGCTCAGGGTTTGAATCCCATATGGTCACCAGAGGGAGAAAGCATAGTCTTTATTCATGATGGCGCGATCTGGATAATGCAAAAGGATAGGTCTGGAAAGTACCAACTGGTAAACTTGGATTTGCTCGAGGGCATGCCGAAAAGTCGTATGCCCCTGGTCTGCTCCTTTCTGTCCTGGGTCGCCCCATAGCGGGAGACAAAATCCCTCGGGAGCTATGCCCTGAAGCGCTCTACGCGAATGCCCTACTACATTCCCCAGCGGCAGCGGATCTCCTCGGCCTCGCTGATGATGCCGTCAATTAGCTCTTTGACCGTCACTACCTTGTCCAGCACGCCTACCGCCAGCGACCCGCGTCCGAACCTCATGTCGTCTATCTCGGCCATATAATCCGTAGGTGGCGGCAGGGGCGAGCGTGGCCGATTGCGCATGGCGCGGACGCTCTCCAGGTCGGGCGTAGTAAAGGCCTGTTTCCGCACATCGGCGTCAAGGGGAGAGCTCTCTACCAGCTTCTGCTTGTAGCGCTCGGAGATAGGGCACTCGCGGGTGGCCATGAAGGCCGTGCCCATGTACACAGCCTCGGCTCCCAGGGCTAGTGCCGCCATCAAGCCGCGGCCATCACCGATGCCGCCGGCAGCGATAACGGGTATCTTCATAAGGGAAGCGGCAAAGGGGATGTTGATGAGGGTGGTGACCTGATTGGGGTTCTTGTGTCCGGCTCCCTCGATGCCCACGATGACCACCATATCCACCCCTAGCGTCTCGGAGAACAGGGCATGTTCTAACGTGGCTACCTTGTGGATCCAGATAGCACCCGCCTCCTTGATGCGCTTGCCGAAGGCTTGAGGATTATCGGCGGCCGTCTCAATCACCCTAACCCCCTCTTCCAGGGCAACTTCGCACATCTCCTCCGGTCGCGGGCAGATCCCCAACAAGGAGATATTGACCCCAAAGGGCTTGTCGGTCATGGACCTGGCCCGGGCGATGTCCTCCCGCAACCCCTCCGGTGTGCGCAAGGCCCCCGCCGTGATCAATCCCAGCCCGCCGGCCTCGGATACCGGCGCTGCCAGCGCTGAGGTGCCAAAGCCGGCGAAAGCGCCCTGAATGATGGGGTACTTTACACCTAGCATCTCCGTAACTCTAGTTTTCCACATCAAGCTCGACCTCCTTTTTCATTCTCAACCTTTAATGATAAACTGCCACGTGGCTAATGGAACTGCACCCTTCCTAGCGCGAGGCTCTCGGATCATGGAGCGGGTGTTGATCCTCGGCATGCAAGGGCGGTATAGATATGCTCAAAACCAGTGCAGCCTCCTCCGACGATATGCGGTGCGGCGTACGCGGCGGTATCCTTAGGCTCTGGTGCGGCTCCAAGACCTTCAAACTGGTGCCCACCATGGCCTGCAGTGCACCTTCTATGACGAAGTATATCTGGGTGGTCCTTTCATGGTAGTGGAGTTGAACCGATTGTGCCTTACCTAACCTAAGAAGCCTTAGGCTGCACTCCGGCGTTTCTATGTATGATAGCACCTCATAATCGCCCATCTTGGCCGGTTCCATCTCGTCACCCCCTTGTCAAGTGCCTATGCAAGAGTGCTTAGCAACTTTCTTATTGTCATCCTGAGGCCAAAGGCCGAAGCATCTCGAACAATTGGATGCCTCGTCTTGAGACTCTTCGTCCCGATTTCTCCGACTCTTTCTGAGTCCCGTTTCGGGACATCGGGACTCAGAGTGACCCCGATGGAATCGGGGTTGTAATTCAACACTCTATAAGTAAGTATTGAAACGCTTTAGCTAACTAAACCCCAGCCTCTGCTCTTTGAGGCTGATATATCGCTGCTGGCCAATAATCAGATGATCCAGGACTTCGATGTCCAGGAGCTTCCCTGCCTCCACGATCTGCTCGGTTACCCGGACATCCTCAGAACTCGGTGTGGGATCGCCCGAAGGGTGATTGTGTACCACCACCAGAGCGGGGCAGTTCCCTCGTACCGCCTCCCGAAAGATCTCGCTTACGCGAATTAGCGAGGTGTTCACGCTCCCCCGATAGACCTCGGGAATGGCCATAACCTGGTTCTTGGTATTCAGTAATACCACCCTCAGGTGCTCCTCCTCAAAGAGGCTCATCTCGGCCAGCACCAAGTTAGCTACATCCTGAGGCGATCTCACCACCACTCGCTCCTCTGGCTGTGCTGCTAGCAACCGCCGGCCCAGCTCAAGGGCCGCTTTGAGCTGAGCTGCCTTGGCCTCCCCCAATCCCCGTTCCGCGCAAAGCTCACCAAAGCTGGCCCGAGCCACGCCTACCAGGCCCCCGAATCTAGCCAATATCCGAGACGCTAGGTTTAGCACATTCTCGGAAGCCATCCCCGTACGCAGGACTATGGCCAAAAGCTCAGCGTTGCTCAACGTGTTAGCCCCGCTATCCCGAAGACGCTCCCTAGGACGCTCTTGGGCGGGCAGATCCCTGATGGTGAGATGATATTCCACCAAGCCTGTTTTGTTCATCGCTCTACCTCCGGGGCCTATTGGGGTATGAGGAGGACCTGCCCTATCTTCAATGGATAGGGATCCGCAATACCGTTTAGAGCGGCGATGGCCTCCACCGTGACGTCATATTTCAGGGCGATGTCTAACAAGGTTTCGTACTGCTGCACCGTATGCGTGCGTAAGCCCGGTGGGATCGCCGTAGGGAATGGCACCGCTGTTGGCGTGGTCGCAGGTATGAGCAGAACCTGGCCTATTTGCAGCTCATGAACGCTGCTGAGACCATTCAAGGCAGCGATGGCTTCCACGGTCGTGCTGTACTTGATAGCGATGTAGAGCAAGTTGTCGCCTGGCTCTACCACGTGCTGAATAGAAGCCACCGCCGTAGCAACAGGTGTCGATGTCGGTACCTGGACAGATGTTGGTTCGGGCGTTTTCATCATGGGAGTTGGACTAGCTATAATTGGGCCCGTAGCTGAAATTTGCCTCTCACCAGAAGGTGGCCATGGCCACCTGTACACAAACCACCCGGCAGAGGCAACGGCCAGAATCAAGACCACCAGCGTGCTCTTGTATAGTAGGGGAGAGGCCAGCCCACCGCTGGGGGCCACACATCGAGAGCATAGCCTATCGCCATGCACGGCACAGTAGGGATTGCCACATCTCTGGCACTCCCCGATAGCTGGCCGCCCACAAAGGTAGCAGTCCGTCATCAAGGACTTCCTTTACAAGAGCGTTGAGCGGGGGCCAGCATGCCCCGATTCCATGGCGCTCTGGCCCCTCGCCGGGTCTATGAAAAAGGCTACTTCACTTCCGCCGTGGCTCCCGCCGCTTCCAACTTTGCCTTAAGGGACGCCGCTTCATCTTTGTTGATTCCCTGCTTCACTACCGTGGGGGCGCTTTCCACCAAATCCTTGGCTTCCTTCAATCCCAGCGTTGTCACCTCGCGCACGGCCTTGATGACATTGACCTTGCTGGCACCGATCTCCTTGAGGATAACATCAAATTCGGTCTGCTCTTCCTCAGGAGGGGCACTAGGCACAACTCCAGCTTGGGCAGGCGCAGCGGCAACAGCCACGGAAGCGGCAGCACTAACTCCAAATTCCGCTTCCAGCGCTTTCACCAGTTCTGACAGCTCCAGAACAGTCATGCCCTTGATGGCACCAATCAACTCGTCCTTCGTCATTCGCTTTATAGCCTCCTCTTGCTTTACCGCCTCCTCCGCTTTCTTTTGCCTGGTTGTACTACTGCGGCGGCTTCGTCCTTCCGCGGAAGGATCCGATGTGGTCATTTCTACCCTCCCCCCATCTGTTGAATTCTTGCCTGCAATAAGACCATTAGCCCCTGCAGATTGGCGTTCAAGACCCTTGCCAAGGCGAAGACCGGCCCTTGCATTGCACCCAGCAGATTGGCCACCAAGACCTCTCTGGAGGGCAACGTGGATAGGGCCTGTATTTCCTCAGCATTCAGCACCCTCCGGTCTAACAAAGCGCCCCTGATGGTCAAAGGCGTTCTCGAGGTGCGCACGTACTCAGAAAGGGCCTTGGCTGGCTGAACTACATCATCATAGCCGAATGCTATGGCAGTTGGCCCTTCTATTATGCCCATGAGCCCATCTTTGCCCGCTTGTTCAGCCGCAAAGCGAGCCAGGGTATTCTTTACTACCCGATATTCAACGCCCACCTGCCGAAGTCTGCTACGCAGCTCTGCCATTTGGGCAACAGACAGCCCCCGGTAATCGGTGGCAATAGCAATGGCACACCTCTCAATTATCTCTGTTAGCTCATGGATGATGTCTTTTTTTCGCTCTGTAGGCATTTCTTCTTCCTCAAAAGCTCCTTTCTCCCCCCAGCACACAAAAATCCTTGCGCCCATAGACACAAGGAACTGCTATCAAGAGTAGTGAGTTGCCGGCGGTTCAAAGCGATAACCAAACTCAACCGCACTCCACCCACTTCGCCTCGGCAGGCCTATTAAGCCTCATGGCACCCGCTGTCTATGGCAGAATTCTATACTTTGTAACTAGCCCGTGCTCAAGGAAATGGTAGACTGGAGATCCAGCTTTATGCCCGGCCCCATGGTGGTGGTCAGCGACGCACCCCTTATGTATTGGCCCTTAGCGCCACTGGGTCTCGCCTTTACCACCGTCTCCACCAAGGTTGCCAGATTCTCCAGCAGCTTATCCTCTGGGAAGCTCAGCTTCCCAATGGGCACGTGGATGATGGCTGTCCTGTCCAGCCTGAACTCAACTCTTCCCTTCCGGGCGTCTCCAATAGCTCTAGGCAGATCGGCAGCAGCAACTACCGTCCCCGACCTGGGATTAGGCATTAGGCCTCTCCGGCCTATTATTGGGCCTAAGCGCCCCACCTTACCCATCATATCCGGTGTGGCAATGGCTATATCAAAATCTAGCCAGCCGTCCTGGATCTTGGCAATAAGCTCGTCACCACCCACATGATCCGCCCCCGCGTCCTCAGCTATCTTCACTCCCTCGCCCTGGGTAAAGACGAGAACGCGCACCTGCCGTCCCAAGCCATTGGGCAGCAACGCTACACCCCGTACCTGCTGGTCGGCGTGGCGAGGGTCTACTCCCATCCTCAGATGTAGCTCTACTGTTTCATCGAACTCGGCATAGCTCGCCTTTTTGGCCAAATCAATGGCCTCTTTAGGTTGATAGGTCCTGGTTTTATCAACCAGCTTGATTGTCTCTAGATATTTCTTGCCATGATTTGCCATAATGTTTTCCTATTCCACCTCGATTCCCATGCTGCGAGCTGTACCCTCTACCATACGCATGGCCCCTTCAAGATCGATGGCATTAAGGTCTCTTATCTTAAACTTCGCGATCTCGCGAAGCTGCTCGCGGCTTAACTTGCCTATGCTCTTAGTCCTGGTGGCTCCGCTTCCCTTCTCTACTCCCAACGCCTTTCTCAGCAGCTCGGCAGTGGGTGGAGTCTTTACAATGAAGGTAAAAGACCGATCTTCATAGATAGTGATTTCGGCGGGTACAATGGAACCTGCTTGCGACGCCGTTCTCTCATTATATTCCTTACAAAAGGCCATGATGTTGATCCCGTGCTGGCCCAAAGCGGGGCCCACCGGCGGAGCCGGCGTAGCCTTACCAGCTTGTACCTGTAATCTAACGATCGCCCTTATCTTCTTCGCCATTATCTCTTTCCTTAAGTGACCAAATATTCCGATGCCCGCGATTCCATGGGGGCATACTTAGGAAGTTCTTCTACAGCTTCTCCACTTCCGCAAAATCCAATTCCACCGGCGTCTCACGACCGAAGAAGGAGACCAGCACTTTCACCTTCCCCTTTTCCAGGTTAATATCGTCCACCTGACCGACGAATTCAGCAAAGGGGCCACCAACGATCCTAACGCTTTCGCCCTTATCAAACCCAATCCGTATCTTGGCTGGCTCCGCTTCCATCTGCCTCAGGATAGCCTCGACCTCCTCATCATCCAGCGGAGTAGGCTTAGCGCCACTGCCCACAAAACCGGTGACCCCAGGCGTATTGCGCACAACATACCAGCTATCGTCAGTCATCTTCATTTCCACCAAAACGTAGCCAGGGAAGATCTTCCTGGAAACAGTACGCCGTTGCCCGCTCCTGATCTCGATCTCGTCCTCGGTGGGTATTATTACCCGGAAGATCTTGTCCTGGGCATCCATGGACTCAATGCGATGCTCAAGGTTAGCTTTGACCTTGTTTTCGTATCCAGAGTAGGTATGAATAACATACCAACGCTTTTCGTCGTTTTCCTTTTCGGTTTCCACCATGGAATCTTCAATCACTAGACTTACCCCATCAGCCTAATAGCAACTGCATCAAACGGGAAAACACGAAATCAATTATCCCTAAGATGATGCCTACCGCAATAGATACGACGATTACTATCGTGGTCAAATGGACGGCCTCTTGTCTAGTGGGCCAGACCACCTTTTTGAGCTCCGAGGTTACCTCTCCGATAAAGCTCAGTCTGCCTCGCCTTACCCTCGTGACCTGTCGCTTCATAACATAACCTGCACCTTTATGGGTTGTCGCCCTTACCGCACCTCTCGGTGTAGCCTCTGGGTGCGACAACGAGGGCAGTATTTCCTCAACTCCAGTCGATCAGGGTCATTCCTTCTATTCTTTGTTGTGGTATATGTCCTCTCTTTGCACTCGGTGCAAGCGAGGTGGATAATGACTCGCGCTCCCGTCTTTTTTGCCATAATCTATTCCAATATCTTAGTGACGACCCCCGCCCCCACCGGCTTGC
>Ga0299912_10001434_pt1 | contig 19197 bp, 16 predicted proteins | sample RVTome_2_FD_207667 | JGI IMG/M metagenome (GOLD analysis project Ga0299912, IMG submission 207667) | Soil microbial communities from uranium-contaminated site in the Upper Colorado River Basin, Wyoming, United States - RVT95D214 (version 2) ... | reverse complement strand
GGCTCCGGGAGTCTGGTCACCGGAGGGGCCGGGAGGGCCGGCCCAGCCGGCGCGATGGAGGGTTCCGGTGGATTGATCCCCGGAAAGGGCTTTAGAGCCGGTAAAGCCGGGGCGCTCACCGCCTCCGTGGGTTTGGTTACCGGAGGAGCCTTTAAGGCCGGGGCCGCAGGGGGGCTGGATGGCTCCTGGGCTTTGGTCGGCAGCGGGATTTTTAGAGGCGGTGCAGCCGGTACAGCCACGGCAGCCGGGGGCGGTAGGGGCTTGGCGGCCGGGGTCGGTAGAGGTTTGGCGGCTGGAACTGGCGCAGGCTTGGCGGGCGGGACTGGCGCAGGCCCGGCTTTCGGGGGCTCGGCCCCGGTCTTTCCCTTGTCTTTACTGGGGGAGAGCTCGACGTTTAGGGGTTTTTCCTTATCTTTATCCAGAAACTTGACAATGATGCTCACCCGCCGGTTCTTGTAGTCATTGGGGTCCTGGGCGTTCAGGAGATGACGGTCGGCATAGCCCCGCACTTCCCCGATCTGGCCGGGTTTAGCCCCCAAGTTGTCCATCAGACGCCGGGCGGAGTTGGCCCGGTCCGCGGATAACTCCCAGTTGCTATAGTCCTGTTTGCCGTAGGGGCGGCTGTCGGTGTGGCCTTCAATGGTCAGACGGTTGGGAAGCTCGCTGAGTTCCTTGGCGATAATCCCGAAAATTTGATGGGCCTGGGGATTGATCTTGGCGCTGCCCACCTCAAAAAAGCGGCCGTCTTCCCGCTCCATTAGTTCGATGCGCAACCCTTCATCAGTGATCTGGAACCGCAGCAAATCCTTCAGGCTTTCCAGTTCCGGCATCTGGGCGATGATTTCCTCGATTTTTTTCTTGGTCTCTTCCAGGCGTTTTTGATCGTCCACCACATCCGCGGGGGCCGGCGAGGGCCGCTGCAATTCCTGACTATGTCCGGGAGTGGGCATCTCCCCGCCCATGTCGCTCTTCTCCATGAGACCCTGGGAATGGGGAAGGAGCCCGGGATTCTTGAAATATTGGGATACATTTTGACGGATGGACTGGCTCTGGGCCATAATCCATAAGACGATGAACAGGGCCAACATGGCGGTGACGAAATCCGCGTAGGCCACCTTCCAGGCCCCGCCGTGATGGCCGCCGTGCCCGCCTTTCTTCTTGACGATCCTGATGATCTGAGCTTCACCGTTATGGGTGGCCATAAGATCGTCCGGCTAATTGCCCTTCACTTTGATGGCCCGGCAGGCGTCTTCCACCGCCCCGAAACTGGGGCGGAGATCGGTGCTGATCACCCGCCGGGCAAATTCCACGGCCACGATGGGGGCCATGCCTTTGGCGTAAGCCACCACCCCGGCTTTGATGGCCTTCATGAAGACCTCTTCCGCTTCCGCCTGGTTCTCAATCTGGGAGGCCAAAGGCGACACAAAGCCGTAACACATGAGCACCCCCAGAAAGGTGCCCACCAGGGCCGCGGCCACATGGTGGCCCACTTCCGAGGCCGGCCCGCCGATGGACTGCATGGTGATGACAATGCCCAGAACCGCGGCCACGATACCCAGGCCGGGCAGAGAATCCCCGATTTTCGCCAGAATCATTGAGGGCTTGCGGCCTTCCACTTCCTGGGTCTCCAGATCCGCGTCCAGGATCATCTCCAGTTCCAGGGCCGGCACTCCGCCCACCACCAGCAATTTCAGGGAGTCGGTAATATACTCCAGGGCGTGATGGTTTTTATGGACCACGGGGTATCTGGCAAAGAGTTCGCTCTCTTCCGGCTTTTCCACGTGGGGCTCCAGGTGCAGGAGGCCCTTGACCCGGGCGGTCTGAAAGAGTTCATATTGGAGTTGCAGCATCTCCACGAAGTTCTCTTTGGTGTGGCCCGCGGATTTGACGGAGTTCAAAAGATATTGAATGATCTTTTTCAGGACATGCATGGGGGTGGAGATCAGAAGGGCCCCCAGGGCCGCGCCCCCGATAATGACGAATTCGGCCCATTGCAGCAGGAGCAGGGGGTTTCCCCCGGCCAGGAGAAAACCTCCAATAACCGAAACTATCACGACTGCTAAACCAACAATTACCAGCATTTTAAACCGGCATACCGCGAGGGCGGGAATTTGGCCAAGCCACCCCTCCAATCTTGTTATCGGTTAAAGTCTGACCCTTCTTTAAACAAAACATTGGGGTCAAAACGCGGTTCCTAAAGTCTTAGCCCTGATAATTATTGATAAATTGGCGTTGAGGCTAAGGCTGGGGCGAGAAGATTCCGGGGGCGGCCCCGGCGGCGAAAAAATTATCCCCGGTCTGTAAGAAAGATGATACATAAAGGGGGTCTTAGGGGTGCCGGCGAGTCGGATCAAGCCCGGGGCTAAGGCAGGCACGAGGCCCGCTCCCCCGGACTCTTCCCGGGACCTTGCAGAAAAATGGAGGAGTATTTATAATTTAGCTGACCGCGTTTCACCCTACCTGAAGGAGGAGACGATGCCGACCTACGATTATCTCTGTGGCCAATGCGGCCATGAGTTTACCCGCGTTATGAGCTTTAGTGAATACGAAGCCGGTAAGGTCACCTGTCCCAAGTGCAACTCACCGGAAGTTAAACAACAAATGACGACCTTCATCTCCAAGACCTCCCGGAAGAGCTGACCTGCTTTCAGGGACGCCATTGCCGCACGTACGCCCCGGCCCTGGAGAGGTGCAGACTCACCGCTCCTTCCCCGGTGTGATGGCAACCGGCCCCGCCCTGTCCGCCAGGGGCCGGCAGGGTTCCTTTAGAAGAGCCGTAAATGACGATGATTTCCGGGCGCAGTCCCTTCGCCTGGAAATCCAGGGCCCGGGCCAGCTCCCCGGGGATAATCATCGCCGCCAGCCGGGACCCGGGGGGCAGGTTTAATTCCCCGGGGTTGAGCCGATGCCCCGGGGGTAGCACCAATACCTGCCGGCCTTGATAGGAGAGTTGCAAGGCCACCATTCCCTCCTGGCTTAAATTCAGATATTCCAGCCCCACACTCCCCAAGGCCGGAGGCGGGCGGCCCCGCTCCAGGGAGCAGGGTGACCGGCCTGCATCCCCCAAAAGATTGATCAGTTCATAGTAATCCGGCCCCTCCGGCCCCCGGCGGCCATACCAGAACTGCCCCACGGTGAACTGTTGGGCCAGAGTCAAGAGCTCCGGGGCATTGCCCTGGGCCAGGCCCAGGGCCATCACCTGCTCCAGGCGTTGAAACTGGCGCCAATGCAGATAGCGGGGAAGGGGACTCAGGCTGCCGCCCCTTTGCCCCGGCCAGGAGGCCCGGGGCGCGGAAAAAACCAGGCGTTTACCCTCCGGGCTGACCACCACCCCGGCCAGGCCGCCGGCGGTGTCCAGGCAGGTTACTTCCAGGTCTTGGGAAGCCCGGACGAAGGGGAAGGCCACCGTCCCGATGAGGATCAACCCGGCCAGAACCGCGCCCCCCCAGGTCCACCATTGCCGCCGGGGAGGGAAAAGCAGGATCAGCAAGAGAAAATAGGCGGCGATCTGCAGCCAGGTGGGGATGGAAACCATGAACGCACTCCCCGGCAACCCCGCGGCCCAGGAAATAACCTCATACCCCAGCCACAAGGGGATTTGCCCCAGGGCCAGGAGCACTTGGGCCACCGGCGCGAGGTGGAGGGCCTGGGCCAAAACCGCGGCCTCGCCCAAAGGCAGGGCCAGGAGCAGGACCAGGGGAATGGCCGCCAGATTGACCGCGGCCCCCAACAGGGAGACCACCTGGAAATACGCGGCCACCAGGGGCGCGGTGGCCAGGGTGGCCACCAGGGAGGCCGCCGCGGCCTCCCGGCCCCGGAACCGGACGCGTTCTCCCCACCTGCGCATCCACCCTGCGGCAGACATTCCCTCCCGGTCTCCCGAAAACCAGCGGGGCAGAAAATAGATAAGCGCGGCCACGGCCACAAAGGAGAGTTGAAAAGAGATGGCATAAACGCGCAACGGGCTTAAGCTCAAAATGGTCAAAGCCGCCAGGGCCAGGGCGCTCCAGACCTCCCGGGGGCGGCCCAGGAAAAGGAGCAGCAGGTAAGCCAGGACCATGATCTCCGCCCGCTGGGTGGAGGGAGAGCCCCCCGCCATCCAGGCATAGGCCACCACCGGTATTGCGGCCACCACCCAGGAAACCTTGACCGCGTTGAGACGGAGGAGCAGCCGGGGGAAACGCCGGAGCCCCCAGAAGCAGAGAAAATAGGCCACCGCGGCCACCGCGCCCAGGTGCATGCCGTTGATCACCAAAAGATGGCTGGTGCCGGTGCGGCTGAAGGCCCGGCGCAGCTCCGGGGTGATCTCCCCCTGGTCCCCCAAAAGCATGGCCAGGTACATGGCCCGGGGCACCGGGGACAACTCCTTGAGCAACCCCCGGATACTCCCCCGGAGGCGTTCCCCCAGGGGCGGGTCTCCGGCATTGGCCAGGATCACCAGATCGCCCGGATGCTCCAGGCTCACCATCCGGAAGATGCCGTCCGCGGCCAGGTAACGGGGCCGGTCAAAGCTGCCGGGGTTTTTCAGCAACCGGGGGGCCAAGAGCCGCCCTCGCAGGACCAGGGCGGTCCCCACCAGGGGCGGCTCCAGGGCCGGCGCGGTGATCAGCAGTTTGCCGCCAGCCGGGCGCCAGCCTTCCGGGCTGCGCCAGGCCTCCGCTTCCAGAAACATCTGCACCCGGGCCGGGCCGATCCTGCTGGGCCTCTCCAGGCGTCCCCTCAGGGTCAGTTCCTGTTCCAAGGGGAGGAGCGTCAGATGGTGGGGAGGAAAAACCGGCTGCTGGGCCTGTTGATAAAAGGCCGCCCCCAGGAGCCAGAAGAAGGCCAGGGCCAGCCAGCCCGGGCCCCGCCGGGTCCACCAGGCCACTCCCAGAAACAACCAGAGGGCCAGTATTACCGGGAGCAGCCAGACCTCCGGAATCCTCAATCCCCAGGAGGGCGCAGCCAGACCCAAAATAAAGGCCAGGGTCACCCAGACCAGGGGCCGGGCCACCCCGCGGCCCGGAGAGGGGGGAATGGAGGAGGGGTTGTTTATTTGCTGATGGTCGTTTTCTGATGCTGATTGAGCAGATGGAAATGGATTGGATTCTCTGACCGAAGACCGAAGACCGAAGACCGAAGCTCCTGCCAAAAGTTTTGCCCACATTCCGCTAATGTAATTCATCTGCGAGCCGATAGAGAAATTGAAGAAGATTAAACACTATTCTAATTAAGCTAAAGCAGCATTATATAAAACTTATGGATTGACAAATACTTATAAATTGTTGTAAAAGATTGCTATGTGGATGAAGGTCTCCCTACTGGCCGCCGTCTTTTTCCTGCTCAGCCTGAATGCGGCCGCGGCTTCTCCTCCGGGGGTAAGCGCCGACGGCTCCCTGGTCCTGGATACCAAAGAGTCTGCGGTTACCCTTAACTCCGGCGACACCCTCCACGATATCCAGGCCCTGGAAGGGCAGGTCCAGGCCTATATCTTTCATAACCGCACCCGGATCTGGACCCCAAACTATGTGATCCGCGGCCGCCAGGCCTCCTGGCAGCCTTTGCCCCATCCCCAGTTGGAGTCCCTGATCGCCAAATATTCCCGCTATTACGGCGTGGACCCGTCCTTGATCCGGGCGGTGATGCGCCATGAATCGGGCTACAACGCCCAGGCTTTGTCCCCCAAGGGGGCCCAGGGCCTGATGCAATTGATGCCCGGCACCGCCCGGCTCATGGGAGTGAGGGACCCCTTTGATCCGGAACAGAACATTGCCGGCGGCGTGGGCTATCTCCGCCACTGCCTGGAGCGTTTCCAGCACAATGTCCCCCTGGCGGTGGCCGCTTACAACGCCGGCCCGGAAGCGGTGGCCCGGTATTGCAGCATCCCTCCCTACGCCGAAACCCAAAACTTTGTCCGGAACGTGCTGGGAACTTACGGGGCCCCTGTGGTCGCTCCCGTCAAAAAAGGAGCCCCTCCCAGTTTAGCCGGGGGCAAGAAGACCCGAGGGCAAAGCCAGGTGGCCAAGGCCCCCTCCCGGCCCCGAGGGCCCAAGATTATCGAGGTCAAGCCCCGGAAGAAAAGCCAGACCCAGGCTTCCCTGGACCCCAAAAAATAAGCCTCCCTAAAGAAGCAAGCCCTTCCCATAATACCCAAAACGCTGAGAACTTATCTCAAAACTTCCCTTAGCTAAAAATGTCATTCTGCGCGAAGCGAAGAATCTCGCAGGTTGAATGAGTTGAGAGCTTTCACTGCGTTCAGGATGACAGAGAAAATAGGTTTCGAGATAGCTTCCAGGTACGGGTGGCACAGGCTTTCCAGCCTGAGGGAGCCCCTAGGCCCCTCCCCCACCAACCATTTTTAAGAATCCACTTATGGATTAGATATTATGGAGATACCGCGGGATTGTCAATCCGGGGACCGGACAGGAACCTCCCACCGGGGGCAGCGGGGCTTCTCTCCGGGGCACGGCGGCTGGCAGGTTTTCCCTTCCCTCTCCCTCAAGAAATCTAGCCTTTCCGGAACCCTGTCGGCTCCCCCGAAGCCGGTTTGACAGGGCCTTAGGGAAGTGGTATGAAGGCCGAAGGCATATTTTATCACCGAGGGCCATTGATTTGTGGTATAATTTTAATAACATAGTAAATTACAGTAGTTAACCTCCAGCCGAATTTGTCTTTTTTAATAAAATTAATAATATCACCGTCATATGTCATAGCTATTGTATTAGATAAAGTAGTAAATCATTGGGAGCAACATTATGAAACATAATTTGCGGCATAAAGGCATCAGAGGATTAGATAAAGTTCAAATATTGGGTGAATATTTCTTTAGCAATATTCATAAAAAACCCATATATGACATAGAATGGCATACCATCGGCCAGTTGCGGGATTTAGCCGTCCATTGGGAAGGAGACTTTCCCAAGGTTACGGGGATTAAATATGCCAAAGGCGTCCAGAGTCACATCCCCATTGAACAGGTAAATAAAATAACGCATAGAGGTATTGAACTTAAAGGCAAATTTTCAGAGAGTGAATTAATTCCCTTGCAACCGGATGAAATCTACATGGGCAAATGGCTCATGGATAAGCAGATCATCGACCTGAAAGGCTCCAAAGTGGTGCGGGTCAATGACATCAAACTCTTCTGGGTCCAAACCCCGGAAAGGAGATACCTGGTCCCCACCGCGGTGGATATCGGCCTCCGGGGCCTGGCCCGGCGCCTGGGAGTGGAATTCCTCTTTAAAAAAAGGGAACACCACCTGGTCTGGTGGCAGTTCATCCAGCATCTGGAGGAAAAGACCGCCAGCCTGAAGCTCACGGGAGATCGCTCCCAGCTCGACCAGCTCCATCCCGCGGACCTGGCGGACCTCATCGAGGACCTGGATTACAAGAAAAGAACGGACATCATCGAAGACCTGGATCTGGAGATCGCGGCCGAGGCCTTTGCGGAAATGGAGTTGGACACCCAACTCGAAATCCTGGATCACATGGATAGCCGCCAGGCCTCCAATCTCCTGGAGGAGATGCCTCCGGACGAAGCCGCGGACCTCCTGGGAGAGTTGCCGGAGGAAAAATCCGCGGAACTTTTGAAGCTCATGGAGCCGGAGGAAGCCCAGGAAGTCCGGGAACTCATGGACTATGAGGAAGGCACCGCGGGCGCGCTGATGACCCCCGAATATATCGCTCTGCCCCCTGGTCTCACCGTTAACGAGGCCATCGCCAAGCTGCGCCGGCTCGCGTCCGAGGCGGAAACCATTTATTATCTCTACATTCTCGATGAAAACCGCACCCTGAGTGGCGTCGTCTCCCTCCGGGAACTCCTGGTGGCCACCCCGGTGACTAAATTGCAGGACATCATGCGCACCCGCATCATTCAGGTCAACGTCCAGGACGATGTGGAAAGGGTGGCGGAACTCCTCAATAAATACAGTCTCCTGGCCATCCCCGTGGTGAACGCCCAGGAGCAGATGCTGGGCATCATCACCGTGGACGACGTCCTGGAGATTCTCATTCCGGACCGCAGCAGCCTGGAGACCTTCTCCAACTTCTTCGTCAGCAAACGCACCATGAAGTGAGGTGTTCCTTGAAATCTCCAATCTTCCGCCGGCTCTTCCTCTTCCTGGCAATTATGGGGCCGGGGATCATCACCTCTAACGTGGATAACGATGCCGGCGGCATTACCACCTATTCCGTGGCCGGGGCCGCGCTGGGATATAAGTGCCTGTGGATCTTTCTCCCCATGATCGTGGCCCTGGTGGTCATCCAGGAGATGTGCACCCGCATGGGCGCGGTCACCGGCAAAGGCCTGGCGGACCTGGTCCGGGAGCGCTTCGGCGTCAAGATCACCTTTTACGCCATGGTGGGCCTGCTCCTGGGAAACCTGGGCAACATCATGAGCGAATTTGCCGGGGTGGCGGCCAGCATGGAGCTGTTCGGGGTCAGCAAGTACATCTCCTTGCCCCTGGCCGCGCTGTTCACCTGGTGGCTGGTGCTCCGGTGGTCCTACAGGGTGGTGGAGAGGGTCTTTCTGGCCGCGTGCCTCATTTACTTCTGCTACATCTTTTCCGGCTATCTGGCCCGCCCCCAGTGGGGGGAGGTGGCCCGGGGCCTGGTGGTGCCCAGCTTTTCCTTCGACAGCTCCTATCTGGTGATTCTGGTGGGCCTCATCGGCACCACCATCGCTCCCTGGATGCAGTTCTACATCCAGTCCGCGGTGGTGGAAAAAGGCATTACGGTGAAGGATTACGCCTACACCAAATACGATGTCATTGTGGGCAGCATCATGGTCAACCTGGTGGCCGTCTTCATCGTCATCAGTTGCGCCGCCACCCTGCACGTCCAGGGCATCAAGGTGGACTCCGCCCAGGAGGCGGCCCTGGCTTTGGCCCCCCTGGCCGGAACCTGGGCCTCCACCCTCTTTGCCATCGGCTTGCTGAATGCCTCTCTTTTTTCCGCTTCCATCCTGCCCTTATCCACGGCCTACTTCCTCTGCGAGGCCTTCGGCATCGAGGCGGGTATCGACAAGTCCTGGGACGAGGCCCCGGCCTTTTACTGGCTCTACACCATCCTGATTGTCGTCGGCGCGGGCGTCATCCTGATCCCCAAAATTTCCCTCATCGCGGTGATGTTCTGGTCCCAGGTCATCAACGGGGTCATGCTGCCCTTCGTCCTCATCTTTATGCTTATCTTAATCAACAATAAAGACCTCATGGGAGATCATGTCAACGGCAGAACCTTCAACCTCATCTCCTGGATCACCGTGGCCGTCATGATCATCCTGACCCTGCTGATGGTGGTCACCTCTTTGTTCCCGGTCTGAACCCTCCAAATACCGTTTTCGGTTTTCAGTTTTCGGTTTCCGGTATAACCGCCGCATCTTTGGACCTCCCCGTCCTCCCGGTCCTCCGGCTTACCAGGCCAAAATTTCCAGAGAGGTTGGGGGGATATTATGTTATATTTTTTCAGTAAAAATATCTTCCCTGGCAAATGACTCAAACTTACTAGGTAACTCATTGACAATCTTTATTCTTTTAACTGAAAACTAAAAACTGAAAACTGTATTTTCGAGGTTTATATTGCGGGCCTTACTGGCGTTAGAAGACGGTTTGGTGCTCCCCGGGCGGTCCTTCACCGGCCCCGGGGAGTGCGCCGGAGAGGTGGTCTTCAACACCTCCATGACCGGCTACCAGGAGATTCTCACCGATCCCTCCTACAAGGGGCAGATCGTCACCATGACCTATCCCCTCATGGGAAACTACGGGGTCAACCTTGAGGACCTGGAGTCCCGGGGGGTGCAGGTGGAGGGGTTTATCGTCAAGGAATACCACCCCTACCCTTCCAACTGGCGGGCCACAGGAAACCTGGCCGACTACCTCAAGGCCAGCGGCAAGCTGGGGGTGGAGGGCCTGGACACTCGGGCCATCACCAAACGCCTTAGGGAAGTGGGGGCCATGCGGGGCATCGTCTCCACCGAGGACCTGGACCCGGAGCGCCTGGTGCGCCGGGTTAAGGACGAAGTCCCGGACATGAACGGCCAGGACCTGGTGCCTTTGGTCACCTGTAAGGCAGCGTATTGGTGGGAGGAGAATGTTGAGGGAGGGGAGCCTGAGGTATCGAACCTGGAGGCCCTCTGGAAGCAGCGCCGCGGTAAAAAAGTGGTGCTCTACGACTACGGGGTTAAATTCAACATCATCCGCAGCCTCAAGGCCCGGGGCCTGGAGGTGCTGGTGGTGCCCGCGGCCACTCCCGCGGCGGACATCTTAAAGCTCAACCCGGACGGTATCGTCCTCAGTAACGGCCCCGGGGACCCGGCCGCGGTCACTTACGCCATTGACAACGTGCGCCAGTGCCTGGGCGCCGCGCCCCTGTTCGGCATCTGCCTGGGCCACCAGCTCATGGGCCTAGCCCTGGGGGGCCGCACCTTCAAACTCAAGTTCGGCCACCGGGGGGCCAACCAGCCCGTGAAAAATGTGCTCAACGGCCGGGTGGAGATCACCTCCCAGAACCACGGCTTTGCCGTGGATCTGGAATCCATCCCCGACCCCGGGGTGGAGCTCACCCACTTCAACCTCAACGACAACACCCTGGAGGGCCTGCGCCACCCGAAACTCAAGGCCTTCTCCGTGCAGTACCACCCCGAGGCCTCCCCAGGGCCGCATGATGCGGATTATTTGTTTGAGGAGTTTCTCCAAATGATAGAAAAAGACTAACTTAACAGAAGATATACTGAATAGAACTTTAATGGTGGGCCTTGCCCACCCTATATAGGATAGGCTAATTTTATGAAACTCAAAGTGGTCTTAGAACCCAGCGACGAAGGCGGCTTCACCGTTCATGTCCCCTCCCTGGCTCTGGACCGCCCGGTGGATATTGTGATTAAGAATAATGGCGAAATGTATATTTCCGATGATAAGGCCGAGGTGGTTTATCGGGTTGCTTATGAGAACTTATTTAAATCAAAGTGAATGGCATGATGTTTGAAAAATAATATCATTACCATGGAGGATTGCCTTATGTCAGATGAAAGGAGTGGTTTACCATCTGAAAGACATGGTACTGAAATAGCTCTTGATGTTGCTTCTTTTATATCGAGTGCGGTTCCCTGGATTGGAGGGCCAGTTAGTAACGTTTTAAACGGCGTCTCCTTTGGCCGTAAGATAAGCCGAGTTCGAGAAATTATTGAGGGAGTTGCTCATGATCTTAGTAACTTCAAGTCAGAGGTCTCAGAGAAGTATGTAAAAACGGAGGAATTTGAGGAACTCTTGGAGCAAGCACTCCGAAAGGCTTCGGAAGAAAGAAATGAAGAAAAGCGGCGTATTTATAAGGAATTTCTTGTCGGAGCAATCAAAGCACCTGGAGAACCCTATGAAGAGCAAATTCTATACTTGCGAAAATTGGAAGAAATTCAGCCGGATCACATTAAAGTGTTGCGAGCACTCACCCAAACGCCCGATTTGAATTCTGTAATGTCTGGAATGTTTGGTTCTCCAATTCAAACCCTATCAGAACGTTTGAAAGATATGGATGAAAAACGAATCGAAGATCTTGTCAACCAATTAAATGATATGCGGATAACGAATCTAACTAGCTTAAAGACAATGATGACATGGTCCGGCTCCCAAAGATTAGAGCATTCTATAACACCTTATGGAAGGCGATTTCTCGCTTTTATCAAGGAATAATGGCGTGTGACATAATCCGGGAGACCGCCATTCAAGAAGCCGTAAGCAATGTAAAGTGGGCACGGCCCACCATCCATTACCCTTAACAGTCCGACGAACTTTAATGGTGGGCCGTGCCCACCCCACCTATATAAATTTGAAAATAGCCACGTCTCCCAAAACTGAGGAGGGCAACAAAATGACGCGGAAATACCTGTTGGTCATGCTCGCCATGTTGGCTCTCATTCCAATGCTGGCTTATGCCGCCCAGGCCGCTCCCGTGGGCCGCTTCACCAAAGTGGAGGGCCAGGTGGACCTCCTCAAGGGCGGGAAGCTCCCCGCGGTGGCTGCCAAGGTCCAGGACCCGGTGGAGCCGGGAGACGTGATTCGCACCAAGTCCAAGTCCCGGGCCCAGGTGCAGTTCGTGGACGACACCATCCTCACCCTGGCCCCGGAGTCCCGGGTGGCCGTGGCCGACTACCTCTATGACGGCGCCCGGGGCCAGCGCCGGGCCCTCCTCCAGGTCTTCCGGGGCCTGGTCCACACCGTGGTGAAACAAGTGCTGAAGCTCCAGGAGCCGGATTTTATCATGCAGACCCAGACCGCGGTCATCGGCGTGAGGGGCACGGAGTGGTACGGCCTCAACCTCCCCAACTGCAGCTATGTCTACAATATCCACGGCCTCCTGGAACTGAGCTCCAGCAACCGCCAGATCGTGGGCGACTTCCCTCTCCACACCCTGAAATACCGGGAGGTCTGTCGGGACCAGGTGCCGGGGCCGGAACAGGACGTCACCCCCGCCATGCTGGCCATGCTCCAGAGGATGATGCTAACCGGGGTGACGGAAGCCCCCCTGGGCTTTCCCGGGGCTGAAGGGCCGCCCCCCGGAATGGAGCGGCGGGGTTTGCCGGAGGGGGCCACCCCCCCTTATGCGCCGCCTCTGACCCCGGCCCCTATTCTGAAGACCCCCGGCTCGACATACCCTTGAGCAGTCAACGGAAAACCGCTAAATTGACGCTGGCAGGTTCCGGCCTGGGGGAAGCCCCGGGCCGCAATTCTGCCCAGCACAGGCTGGAAAGCCTGTGTTACCAACTTAAGTGATTGGGGGAGGGGGTAAGGGCCGGTGGGGCGGGCCTCCGTGCCCGCCGAAACCCCTTAGCCCCCTTCCTCCAATCGCCCCGCAGCGGCGTTGTGGTGGTTCTGAAAGGCTGCAATACTTTCAGAGCTAAGAAAAAACCAAAATAAAACTTTAACTAACCGAACTCATGCCCAAACGCACCGACATCAAGAAAATTCTCATCATCGGCTCCGGACCCATCATCATCTCCCAGGCCTGCGAATTCGACTACTCCGGCACCCAGGCCTGCAAAGCGCTCCGGGAAGAAGGCTTTGAGGTGGTGCTCATCAATTCCAACCCCGCCACCATCATGACCGACCCGGAGATGGCGGACCGCACTTACATCGAGCCCATCACCCCGGAGATGGTCTGCCAGGTCATCGAGAGGGAGCGCCCCGACGCCCTGCTGCCCACCTTGGGGGGCCAGACCGGGCTCAACTGCGCCATTGCCGTGGCGGACACCGGCATCCTGGAGAGGTTGGGGGTGGAGATGATCGGCGCCAACCCCCAGGTCATCAAGAAGGCGGAAGACCGGGAGCTTTTTCGGGACGCCATGACCAAGATCGGCCTCCGGGTGCCCCGGAGCGCCATTGTCCGCACCCTGGACGAGGCCCTGACCGAGGGTCCGGAGATCGGCTATCCCATCATTGTCCGCCCCAGCTTCACCTTAGGGGGGACCGGCGGCGGCATCGCTTACAACCTGGAGGACCTGAAGGAACTGGCTGCCGACGGGCTGTCCTGCAGCATGATCAGCGAAGTCATGCTGGAGGAATCGGTGGTGGGCTGGAAGGAATTCGAGCTGGAGGTGATGCGGGACTTCGCGGACAACGTGGTCATCATCTGCTCCATCGAAAACCTGGACCCCATGGGGGTGCACACCGGGGATTCCATCACCGTGGCCCCGGCTCAGACCCTCACCGACCGGGAATACCAGGAGATGCGGGACGCGGCCCTGGCTATCATCCGGGAAATTGGCGTGGAGACAGGGGGTTCCAACATCCAGTTCGCGGTTAACCCCAAGAACGGGGAGATGGTGGTCATCGAAATGAACCCCCGGGTCTCCCGCTCCTCGGCTCTGGCCTCCAAGGCCACGGGCTTCCCCATCGCCAAGATCGCGGCCAAGCTGGCCGTAGGTTTCACCCTGGATGAAATTAAAAACGACATCACCCGGGAGACTTACGCCTCTTTCGAGCCCACCATCGACTACTGCGTGGTGAAAATCCCCCGCTGGGCCTTTGAAAAATTTCCCGGGGCCCAGGACTTCCTCACCACTTCCATGAAGTCCGTGGGGGAGGTGATGGCCATCGGCCGCACCTTCAAGGAGGCCTTGCAAAAAGGCATCCGCTCCCTGGAGATCTCCCGCTACGGCCTGGGCGCGGACGGCAGGGACCTGCCGGAGGTCTCCCCCGAGGAATTGACCTGCAAGCTCCGCATTCCCAATTCCCAACGCCTCTTCTACCTGCGCCAGGCCTTCCGGAACGGCATGTCAGTGGACGAAGTTTACGAACTCACCGGCATCGACCCCTGGTTTCTCCATCAAATCCTGGACCTGGTGGCTTTCAGCGACGAGTTGGCCGTGTTCGGCGAGCTGCTGCGCCAGGGCCGGGGCCAGGACCAGCTTCAAGAGATGCTCCGCCGGGCCAAGGAGTATGGTTTTTCCGACGTCCAGCTGGGCCGGCTCTGGGGCGGCGGCGAGGAGCATATCGCCGCCATGCGCCGGGAGCACGGCATCACCCCGGTTTATAAATTGGTGGATACCTGCGCCGGGGAGTTCGAAGCCTATACGCCCTATTTTTATTCCACCTACGAGTATGAAGACGAGGTGCGGGAGACCCACCGGGAGAAGGTGATGATCCTGGGGGGCGGCCCCAACCGCATCGGCCAGGGCATCGAATTCGACTACTGCTGCTGCCAGGCATCCTTCGCGTTAAAAGAAATGGGCGTCGAGTCCATCATGGTCAACTCCAACCCGGAGACGGTGTCCACGGACTATGACACCTCGGACAAGCTCTATTTCGAGCCCCTGACCTTAGAAGACGTGCTCCACATCGCGGCCGCGGAAAAACCCCGGGGCCTCATCCTCCAGTTCGGGGGGCAGACCCCTTTGAACCTGGCCGTGCCCCTGGGCCGGGCCGGGGTGAACATCCTGGGCACCTCCGCCGGGGCCATCGACCGGGCCGAAGACCGGAAGCTCTTCCAGCAGCTTCTCCACAAACTGGGCCTCAAGCAACCTCCCAACGACACCGTGCGCACCGTGGAGCAAGCCCTGGAGGTGGCCCACCGCATCACCTACCCGGTGCTGGTGCGGCCCTCCTACGTGTTGGGAGGCCGGGCCATGCAGATCGTGGCCGACGACGCCGGGGTGGTGAATTTCATGAATTGGGCCCTGGAGGCGTCGCCTGAGCACCCCATCCTCATCGACAAGTTTCTGGAAGACGCCATTGAGGTGGATGTGGACGCCATCTCCGACGGGACCCGCACGGTCATCGGCGGCATCATGGAGCACATCGAGGAAGCGGGCATCCACTCCGGGGATTCCGCCTGCGTGCTCCCGCCCTATTCGCTGTCCCAAGACATCCAGGTGGAAATTAAGCGCCAGACCCGGGCCCTGGCGGAGGAGTTGGGGGTGGTGGGCCTGATGAACATCCAGTTCGCGGTGAAAGACGAGGAGATTTACGTCCTGGAGGTCAACCCCCGGGCTTCCCGCACCGTGCCCTTTGTCTCCAAGGCCACCGGCGTGTCCCTCGCCAAGCTGGCCACCAAGGTGATGTTGGGGCATACGCTGGAAGAGCTGGGATTTACTAAAGAAATCGAACCGCCCTATTATTGCGTGAAGGAATCCGTCTTTCCCTTCCGGCGCTTCCCCGGGGTGGACCCCATGCTGGGCCCGGAGATGCGCTCCACCGGCGAGGTCATGGGCCTGGACACGGACTTCGGGCTGGCCTTCGCCAAGGCCCAGTTGGCCGCGGGCCAGATTCTGCCGCTTTCCGGCGGGGTGATCTTCAGCGTCAAGGATGCGGACAAGGCCGCGGCCTTGACTCTGGCCCAAGGGTTCCTGGCGGAGGGGTTCAGCCTGTTCGCCACCGCCGGCACCGCCGCCTACTTGCAGGAACACGGCCTGCCGGTGACCCCGGTCCACAAGATCCGGGAAGGCCGCCCCCATATCATCGACCACATCAAGAGCAACGAAATCGCCCTGTTGGTCAATACCCCGGAGGGCCGCTACACCCCCGGGGACTCCTACTCCATCCGCCGGGCCGCGCTGGAATACAACACCCCCTACACCACCACCGTGGCCGCCGCCCGGGCCACCCTGGAGTCCATCCGGGCCCTGAAACAGGGCAAACTGGAAGTGAAGAGCCTCCAGGAGTATCATGAGATGATTGCTGGTGGGCTTTTGCGATAAATAGTGGGATAAAAAGATGAAAGATCTCCTGACAATATTGGAAGAATATACAAATGAACCAAATACTGAGTATGCTGTTCTAATAACAGGGGAATGGGGCTGCGGAAAAACCTTTTTTTGGAAGAATGATATTTCGACCCTTATATCTGGCTTAATAATTGATGGTAATTATTTTCGTCCTATTTATATCTCTCTGTATGGTTATGATAACGTAAATGACATCATAGATCAGATTGTTATTCAATATTATACCCAACGAGTAAGAAAATATAGTCTAATTTCTGCAATAAGAAATTTATTACAAAAGAAGCTGCATATAGAGAATTTCAAAGATATAGTTCATTCTCTGGTTAGATTTAAAAACATTGTAATATGCTTTGATGATTTAGAAAGAACATCAATACCTAAAAAAGATATTTTAGGATACATTAACTCTCTTATTGAACATAATAATTTCAAAGTAATTATTATTTGCGACGAAACAAAGATTGAAGATGATGGTTATAATAAATTTAAAGAAAAAACAATTGGCATAACTTATAAGTTTAGTCCTGACTATTTTAATATAATCTCTTCAATTATCGATTCGTACAAAGATAGCAAAGAATTTCATGATTATTTATCAGAAAAAAGAGATATTATTTATAATATATTTAAAAGAAGCGAACAAAATAATATTAGAGTTTTAAAACACGCTTTGTTTAATTTTTGGAAGATATTTAATTACCTTTTTGCAATTAATCATAATTTCTTACACAATTATGGAACAGAAATATTAATTTTTACCTTAATTATCTCTTTTGAGATAAAAGCTAAAAATCCGAAACCTGAGAAATTAAGGGAGATAGAAGCCTATGCAAAGGATGATTATCCGCTTCTTTCTCAAATGATGTTTGAGAGAAAAGATGGCACAAAAATATTTAATCAAGAGGTTTTAGATAAATATTATTACGATATGGAAACTTATATGTATACCTCAAAAACAATATATAAGTATATCAATTATGGTTATTTTGATAGTAGAGAATTTATTACTGATATCTTAAAAAAGGAACATTCTGAGAACCCGGAGTTAAATTCTATAAGAAACGTTTTAGGTAGATTTTGGACAATGTCAGATAAAGAGTTTAATAAAAATACTTCTAATGTATTGGATAATATAATTGGTAAAGGAAAAATAGAAAATATATTTTTATTTAATAAGCTTTTTTTACATTATCTATATTTCATTGATAAAGAGCTACTTGCTATTTCTAAAGATGAATTAACCGAATTATTCAAAAATGGGATGGAGTTAGCATATTCAAATAATAATTTACAATATAATAAATTAGATGAAAGTGAGCTATATTTCATTGATAAGAATAAACCATATGATACTCACTATCAAGAAATTGATACATTATCTAAACATATAAAAGATAGAGTTAAGAATGATTGGATTAAAGATAAATCTACTCAGTGTTTTGAACTATTGGATTTGGATATAAATAAATTTATTGAGCAAATAAATTCTGATGAATTAGATTATTTATTATCTAAACCTTGTTTTAAATATTTTAACCCTGAGAAGCTTTTCAAAAAAATAGTTAACTTGAGCAATAAAGATATTATAACCTTCAGAAATGCAATAGAAAATCGATATAAAACCAATTTCGATGAACGAGATAAAGAAGAAAAAATTACATTTACAAATCTGAAAGAAAAATTAGAATTATATATAAAAGGCAGACCAAAAAATTTAAGTACTTTCATTTTTAACGAATTAATTATTACCTTGGAAAGGATATGCAACAATATCACCTAAATTTTAATTTATTCTTAAATATTGTAGGGTAGGCTTTTGCAGTAAGAAAACCCCTGGTGGCACCGGCATCCCGCCGGTGCTAAGCACAGGCTGGAAGCCTGTGTTACCAAAACTAAAGCTTTTTATTGTATAAAAGAATTATCGGACTGTTAACTATTAGCTGGGGCTGGAGTTACCGATGGTAGCAGAGGAAAGCATCAACGAACTTTGTGGGCGCATCGTGCAAGAGTTTCAACCTGAGCGAATCATCTTGTTCGGCTCCTACGCCTCCGGCACCCCTACGCCCGACTCGGACGTGGACCTCCTGGTGCTCCTGCCCTTTGAGGGGAAAAGTTTCCGCATGTCCCTGGAGATTTTGAACCGCACCAATCCCCCTTTTCCCATTGATCTTTTGGCCCGGACCCCTGAGGACACGGCACGGCGCTATGAGGAAGGCGATCCTCTCATCCGGGAGGCCCTGGACCAAGGCAAGGTGTTATATGAACGAAACCGTTAAGGAATGGCTGGAGAAAGCGGAGAGAGATTACGCCACGGCCCGGCGGGAACTGGCCGCTCAGGAAACCCCCAATTACGACGCGGTCTGTTTCCATGCCCAGCAAAGCATCGAAAAATTGATGAAGGCGCTATTGATTCAACGGAGCGTCGTCCCCGGCAAGACCCACGATCTTGCTTATTTGCACCAACTCCTCACCCCGGTTTGCCTGGAGTGGACCTGGCCCTTGGAGGACCTGCGCTTTCTGACCCGAGCCGCAGTGGCCTTCCGCTATCCCGGTGAAGCGGCAGACCGGGAGGATGCCGCCCAGGCCTTTGACATCGCTACTCGTTTGCGGGAGAAATTGCTTTTGTTATTGAAGGGTTAAAGAGAAGAAGAAGCACAGGCGAGACGCCTGTGCCACCATTTTTTGGATGCAGGCTTCAGCCTGCGGCTACCAAAATTTAGGAATTCATGTTAACCTTAAAATGGCTAGATTGAATCAACCGAATTTCCTACCTGGCCCATGAAAACCACGGAAAACGGAAAACGGAAAACGGAAAACCCCGGGGCCGACAGGCCCCGTGAGCATTGCGGCGTCTTCGGCATCTACGGCCACCCGGACGCGGCCCGGCTCGCCTTCTTCGGCCTCTACGCCCTGCAGCACCGGGGCCAGGAGTCCTGCGGCATCGTCAGCGGCGACGGCTGCCGCATGCGCCAGCACCGGGGCCTGGGCCTGGTGTCCGAAGTCTTCAA
>Ga0299912_10001433_pt1 | contig 19205 bp, 10 predicted proteins | sample RVTome_2_FD_207667 | JGI IMG/M metagenome (GOLD analysis project Ga0299912, IMG submission 207667) | Soil microbial communities from uranium-contaminated site in the Upper Colorado River Basin, Wyoming, United States - RVT95D214 (version 2) ... | reverse complement strand
GTCCTCCTAGGCCCCGATGACACCATGATCAAGAGCCGGAAGCCCGTGGTCTCTGTGTGCGCCGTGCGAACGGGGTCCGGCAAGAGCCAGACCAGCCGCAAGGTCGCCCTCATCCTCAAGGCCAAGGGCCGGAGGGTCACCGTTATCCGCCATCCCATGCCCTACGGCGACCTGGTAAAGCAGAAGGTCCAGCGTTTCGCCGCCTACTCCGACTTGGATAAACACGAATGCACGATCGAGGAGCGCGAAGAGTACGAGCCCCATATCGACAACGGGATCATCGTCTACGCGGGCGTCGACTACGGGGCCATCCTGCGGCAGGCCGAGAAAGAGGCCGACGTCATCCTCTGGGACGGCGGCAACAACGACTTCTCTTTTTACAGGTCCGACCTGGAGATCGTCGTCGCCGACCCCCATCGGGCGGGCCACGAGCGGCGCTACCATCCCGGCGAGACCAACTTCCGCCGGGCCAAGGTCATCGTCATCAACAAGATGGACACGGCCCAGAAGGACCAGGTCGATATCGTCATGGCGAACATCAAAAGCCTTAACCCCGGGGCCGTGGTCATCCGCGCCAACTCCAAGATCACCGTCGACGACGGCGGAGCCATCGCGGGCAAGCGCGTCCTGGTCATCGAGGACGGTCCGACTCTAACCCACGGCGGCATGAAGTTCGGCGCCGGCATCGTTGCCGCCCAGAAATACGGCGCCGCCGAGATCATCGATCCGCGTCCCTTTGCGGTCGGGAGCATCAAGAAGACGTTCGAGAAATACAGCCACCTGGACAGAGTCCTCCCCGCCATGGGCTACGGCGACAAGCAGACTGAAGAGCTGGACGCGACCATCGACCGGATCGACTGCGACCTGATCATCAGCGCCACGCCGATTGACCTCAACCGGGTCATCACTCCGAACAAGAAAATGCTCCGCGTCCGCTACGAGCTCGAGGAGATCGGCTCGCCCACCCTCAAGGACGTGCTCAAAGGATTTTGATGAAGCAGAAGATCGCCCTCATCGCCTTCGGCGGCAACGCCCTGCTCCCCGATAGCCAGCGGGGACTCCAGGAAGAGCAGATGCGAAACGCCCAGCACGCCGCCCGGCTGATGGTCCACATCGTCCGCAAAGGGTACGAGCTCATCATCGTCCACGGCAACGGGCCCCAGGTCGGAAACCTGCTCATCCAGATGGAGGAGGCGGTCACCAAGATTCCTCCGTTCAGCCTCGACGTCTGCGACGCCATGACCGAAGGCAGCATGGGGTTCATGCTGGAAAAGGCGGTCGTCAACGAGCTCCGGACCCGTTCGATCGATAAAGAAGTGGCCACCCTGGTCACTGAGGTCGTCGTGGACGAGGAGGACCCGGCCTTCGTCAATCCGACCAAACCGGTGGGCCCCTTTTACACCAAGTACCGGGCCCAGGCGCTGGCCAAGGAAAAGAAATGGACCATGGTCGAGGACGCCGGCCGGGGGTACCGGAAGGTCGTGCCGTCCCCCAAGCCCATCGATGTCGTCTCCAAGTGGGTCATCCGCGACCTCGTCTGCGCCGGCCGGATCGTCATCGCCGCCGGCGGGGGAGGGATCCCGATCATCATCAACGGCCGCGGCCTCTTCGAGGGAGTCGAAGCCGTCATCGACAAGGACTACGTGGCCAGCCTGATCGCCAGGGAGGTTAAGGTCGACCTCTTCATCATCCTGACCGGGATCGAACGCGTCTTCCTGGATTTCGGGACGCCGCAGGCAAGGCCGATCGAAGCCCTGACCGTCGAGCAGGCGCAAGAATACCTGGCCCAGGGCCAGTTCCCGCGCGGTTCGATGGGCCCGAAGATTGAGGCCGCCATCGAATATATCCAGGCGGGCGGGAAAGAGGTCCTGATCACCTCGGCCAGCCACCTCAAAGCCGCCCTGCTCAACCGGTCGGGGACGCGGATCGCGGTCGCCTAGGAGGAAATGGGTGAACAAAGACTTTATCTCCATCCACGACATTAGCCTATACGAGTTCCATGAGATCCTGGACATGGCCGTCCGGATGAAGGCCGACCCCCATCACTATCACAAGGCCCTTAAAAACAAGGTGCTGGCCATGATCTTCCAGAAGCCGTCGCTTCGCACCCGGATGACTTTCGAGGTCGGGATGCTCGAGCTCGGCGGGCACGCTATCTACCTGAGTCCTTCGGACGGCCAGGTCGGTGCGCGCGAGAGCTTCTATGATGTCGGCAAGAACCTGGAGCGCTGGGTCCACGGGATTATGATCCGGACCTTTGCCCACCAAAACATCATCGACCTGTCGGCCGCCGTGAAAATCCCGGTCATTAACGCCCTGTCCGACCTCCTCCATCCCTGCCAGGCCATGGCCGATTCCTTCACGCTGAAAGAGAAGGTGGGCAACCTTTCAAAACTCAAGCTCGCCTATGTCGGCGACGGGAACAACGTTTGCCACAGCCTGATGTTTGCTGCGGCCAAGGCGGGATGCACGATGGCCGTGGCGACACCCGCCGGCTACGAGCCGAGCCCGGATATAGTCAAGCTGGCCAGGGAAGACGGCAAAGACACCGGTTTCTCCTTGAGCCTGACCGGCGATCCCCGCCAGGCCGTGACTGGGGCCGGAGCCGTCTACACCGATACCTGGACGTCCATGGGCCAGGAGGCCGAGAAAGAGGCGCGGGCCCGGACTTTCGCGCCCTTCCAGGTCAACCGAGGACTGATGGCCCAGGCCAAGAAAGACGCGTTCTTCATGCACTGCCTGCCCGCTCACCGGGGCGATGAGGTCACCGATGAGGTGATGGACTCCCCGAGCTCTCTCATCTTCGACCAGGCCGAAAATCGGCTTCATATCCAGAAGGTGATTATGGTATTATTAATGGGAAAAATCGAAAAAAATGGATAAAGAGAACAACCTCACCCAGGTCAGTCCGGACAATATCACCTTCGTCGAGCGGGAATTCGAACAGACCCCCCGGCCTCTTTCTCTCAAGGAAATCAACGAGAAACTGGCCTTCCACAAGACCGCCAGCCAAAGGGTCGCCGACGTCCTCAAGTACGACCCCAACTGCAAATATCAGGTCGGCGACCTCATCTACAAGGAATACGATGAAGCTCTGACGGTCAGCAGCAAGACGGTCGAGCACTTCAAGGGGACAGTGGTCTTCAAGGTCATAAACAAAATCTTCTACAAGAGCTTCGAGTGCGAAATGCTCGAGGTGGATTATACGGGGGGCGGCCTTTTCCGGAAGTACATCGACTACATGAAAAAGACCAGGACCCAGGTCCTCCTGCCCTCCGACTGCGAGGGAAAAGGCCTGGCTCCCGAGACGATGGAAAAGGCCGAGGACCCCCGCCTCAGCGAGCTCCCGATGACCGACCGGGACATGAAAGCCCTGGAGAAGACCCTGCGGACGGCCCTTTCTAAATCCGTACAATTCTTCAGCTGGAACGACCATTGGCAATTGACCAAGAACCAAGTCGCTGTCCCCGAGGACAAGGTCAAGGAAGCGGAAAAGCACATCCAGGAAACGCGCAGTTCGGCTGCGACTGAGGAACTCGTCACCAGGTTCTTTGGCCTCGAGCCTTCCCACAACCTTTTCGATATAACCTGCGTATCGTTCAACGCGGCCCTGGATAAGAAGTACAAGAAAGAGTTCGTCTTCGTCTCGCCCCTCGGCTGGGGCCGCTGGCACCTCAAGAGCATTCTCAACTCCTTCCTGGAGGAGCTTCCGTTGGCCGCTTCACCGGCCAGGCTGCCGGAGACCGAGGCAACGGAGAAGCCCCAGCTCAGCACCTTTCACGAGTTCCCTCTCAAGATCTATCTCACCTGGAGGGAAGTCCTGTCGGGAGGGGTGCGGGTCCCCAAAAGCCTGAACAAGGAGCTCTCCCATGCCCGGGAATACACCTTCCTGGACGCCGAGGAGAACAAGAGTTACACGGTCTTTTATTATCCCACCGGCTGCTTCTTCCTGGGGTTGAAAGACTTCTTCCTCGCCAACAACATCCCCCAGGGGACGAGCCTGACCCTGGAAAGAAAAGGCCCTGGCCAGTTCAACTTCTGGCTGAAGAAGTCCAAGAAGAAGATCTCCGTGCCGCAGCTGAACTATAGCCAAGCAGAGGACCGGTTCACCAGCCCGGGAGCAGAAGCCTTCACCTTCGCCCTGCCGAACAAGATTATCTTCCTGGAGAAAGAAACCCTGGCCCAGCTCCTCGCCCTGAATGAGCAGAGGGAAGACAAGGACCTCCACGACCTCCTTCTCCTCATCTTCCAGAATTTCGGCCTGGTATCCGACGGCCACTCCCTCCATTTCCTCAGGGCCTACCACCTGGTGGATTTGCTTAAGCAGACCACCCAGGAGGATGTCGAAACCACCCTTCTCAATTCCGCGGAGTTCAGCACCTCGGAAAAGAAGAAGGGTATCTTCTTCTACCAGGAACCCCGCAGGGCCGTCGAAGAAGTCAGGCCCGAGATCTCCATTGAGGCCGGGGAAGCGCAGGTCCTCGAGGCGCCTGGGGAGGCCGTCCCGGAAGAGGCCATTCCCGAAGAGGAAATCGAAAGGGAAGAGGTTTCTCCTACCGTCCCGGTCCAGGTCGCTCCGGCCGTCGAAAGGGTCAAAGTCGAAGTGCCCCCGGCTAAGGAAAAGCCGGTCAGGAAGAAGAAGCCCAAGGTCGAGGGAGAGAGAGGGCCGCGGCCCCGCAAGAGCGAGCGCCGGGTGATCGAGGAGCGGATCGAACTGGCCGAGGGCGAACAGGAGGCGCTGGCCGCCGTCAAGGAAAAAGAGGAAGCGGTAGAAGAAATCGCCGCCCGGGAGAAGAAGGAAGAGCTCAAGCCTGCGGCGGCAAAGGAAATCACATTCGGCGGGTTGTTCGCCGAGAAGCTAAAGAGCGCCCTGACCAAGAAGAAAAAAGAAAAAGAGGAAGACCAGGCCAGATAAGTCTTAGAGATATTCCTAAAACCGGTGGACCTTGCCCCCGATGATGACGACTTCGGGCTTGCCCAGGACGTCGAAGGACTTGAGCGGGTCGCCGGCCACGACCTGAAGGTCGGCCAGCTTTCCCGCCTCCACCGTCCCGAGCTCATCCGCCTTACCCAGGATTAGGGCGCCGTTTTTCGTCGCCGCCACGATCGTCTCCATCGGGCTCACACCCATTTCGACAAAGTACTTCAGCTCGGTGAAGTAGAGGCCGGGATAGAGCTTCATAAACCCGCCCACGCCGTCGGTGCCGATGCCCATGAGGATCTTTCGCTCCCGCGCCTTCTTGAAGAGCGTCTCGTGCATGGACTGCGTCCAGTGCCGCTTCTCCAGGAGAACGGGCGGGACTCCCTTGACCTTATAGAGCTCCCGATAGACTGCGAGCGTGGGCACGTTATACACGCCCTTCTGGGCCATCAGGTCGAGGACGTCGTCCTCCATCTCGTTAAGGTGCTCGATGCACTGGACGCCGGCCTGGACGGCGATGCGGGTCATGGTCGTCGGGGTGGTGTCCGATTGGCCGCCGCCGTGGGCGGTGATGCGCAGGCCGAGGGTCTTGGCCTCATCGACGGCCGCCTGCGCCTCTTCGAGTGTGAAGGTCGGCGAGATCTTGATGTGCTCGAAACCGGCCTTTTGCATCTCACGGACGGCCTTGCGCCAAGCCCACGGCCCGTCGACCGCCATGGCGCCTCGCAACCCATCGCCGTGCCCGCCTGTGACCGTGATCACGTCCCCGCAGGCGAAGAGCCGGGTGCTGTCGATATATCCGAATGCCTGGGCGGCCAGGAGCGCCTGCATGGATTCGACTGACGAACCGACGTCGCGGACCGCCGTTACTCCGCTCCGCAGATACATATCCAGGGTATGGAAGCTGCGGAGCGTGGCCAGGCTGTCGGTGTCAGTGAAGTACTGGATATCGTCATAAGGATAGCCCGTGTGGATGTGGCAGTCGATGAACCCGGGAAGGATCCATTTGCCGGCGACATCGATCTTCTGCGCGCCGGAAGGGACCTGGACCGTCGCCGACGGCCCCACTGCTTTGATTTTTTGGCCCTGGATGAGGACCGTCGCGTTGGCGATCGGCGCCGCTCCTGTCCCGTCGATGAGCGTCGCGCCGACGAGTGCGATTATGGGCTCTTCTTTTTTCTCCCGGGAAAGACCGAAGACAGCGAGGGCAAGAATAAGCGAAAGCCAAACCGTGCTTTTTCCGAATCGATGTTTCATTTCCAGCCTCCTTCGGCGGATTATATTGACCTTGATCAGCTTGGGCAAGCGCTATCTTGAGAGCCAATATTATTTGACGCCTTTGGATTTTCGGTGATATACATAGAATCGGAAGCGTTCTATAAGTAAGGGGAAGGGCATGAAAGAAACGATCCGCTTCGAGATCAACGGCCGGCTCGTCAGCCTGGACGCAGACTCCGATCGCATGCTTCTCTGGGTCCTGCGCACCGAGCTCGAGCTTACGGGGACAAAGTACGGCTGCGGGGAGGGGATCTGCGGCGCCTGCACGGTCCTCGTCGGCGGCGAGGCCGTAAGGTCCTGCCAGTATCCCATGAAATACGTGCGAACCAAGAAAGTCACCACTATAGAAGGCCTGGCCGCGGACGGTAGACTCCATCCCCTCCAGGAGGCGTTTGTCCGGCACAACGTCATGCAGTGCGGGTTCTGCACTTCGGGGATGATCATCACGGCTTACAGTCTGCTCCGGAAAAATCCCCAGCCGACGCGGGAGGGAATCATCCGGGGAATGGAAGACAATCTCTGCCGCTGCGGCGGCTATATGCGGATCATCCAGGCGATCGAGACGGCGGCTCAGGAAATGAAGAAGGGAGTCCGCAGATGAAACGCCGCGAGTTCATGAAACTGGCAGGGGGCGGGATTTTCGTCTTTTTCACCGTCGGCGAGCCTTGGGATTGGCTTGAGGCTCAACAGCGGGCCGGGGGCCGGGATTATCCCACCGACTTCAACGCTTACCTCCGGATCGCGGAGGACGGCAAGGTGACCGGCTTCGCCGGCAAGGCCGAGCTCGGCCAGGGCACCCAGACAGCGCTGGCCCAGATCGCCGCCGAAGAGCTCGACGTCGCGCTCGACAGGGTGGACATGGTCATGGGAGATACAGCGCTCTGTCCGTGGGACATGGGGACGTTCGGCTCGCGCTCTATCAAGTACTTCGGCCCGGCGCTCCGGCAGGCGGCCGCTGAGGCCAGGGCCGTCCTCATCGAGCTCGCTTCCGAACACCTCAAGCTCCCCGTCGTTCAACTGGCGACCAAGGACGGCTTTGTCCACGAAAAAGCCAACCCGCAAAATCGCGTCTCTTACGGGGCCTTGGCCAAAGGGAAGATGATCGAACGGCACCTCGAGCCGAAGCCGCCTGTCAAGCCGGCTGCGGAATATGCGATCGTCGGAAAGCCGGCCGACCGCAAGGACGCCGTGCTCAAGGCCACCGGCAAAGCCCAGTACGCCGGCGACATCCGTCTGCCCGGGATGCTCTATGCCCGGGTTCTGAGGCCGCCCGCCCACGGAGCGAAGCTCAAGACGATCGACCTCTCCGGGGCAGAAAAGACCGAAGGGGCCAGGGTCATTCAGGACGGCGAAATAATCGCCGTGCTGCACAGCTCGTTCGACCTTGCGGAAGGAGCCCTGTCCAAGATCAAGGCCGAATGGGACCTGCCCGAAGCGACCGTCGATAACGAGACCATCTATGAGCATCTGGTCAAGGTGGCTCCCGCGGGAGACGTGGTCGAAGAAAAGGGAAACCTCGAAGAAGGGAAGAAGCTGGCGGCGTCGGTTTTCGAGCAATCCTATTTCACTCCCTATGTCGCCCATGCGCCGGTCGAGCCTCACACAGCCGCTGTCAAAATCGAAGGCGACTCGGCCACGGTCTGGGCGTCGACCCAGCGGCCTTTTGGCCTCCAGGAGGAAGTCGCCCAGGCTCTCGGCTTACCGATGGAAAAAGTCCGCGTCATCACGCCGTTCGTCGGCGGCGGTTTCGGCGGCAAAAACAGGAACAGACAGACCGTCGAGGCCGCCCGCCTGGCCAAGCTCGCCGGAGTGCCCGTCCAAGTCGCCTGGAGCCGGGGCGAGGAATTTTTCTACGACACCTTCCAGCCGGCGGCAATCGTCAAGATCGTCTCCGGCCTGGACGCAGCTAACAAGCTGGTCCTCTGGGACTATGTTATCTTTTTCGGAGGCGAGCGGACATCCCAGCCTTTCTACGATATCCCGCACTACCGGATCCTTTCGCGGGGCAGCTGGGGCCGGGGAGGCGCCGGTGCCCATCCCTTCGAGGTCGGCGCCTGGAGAGCGCCGGGAAGCAACACCAACACGTTCGCCCGCGAATCACACATCGATGTGATGGCGGCGAAGGCCGGCCTGGATCCTTTGGAGTTCCGGTTGATCAACCTTAAGGATGAACGGATGAAGAAAGTCCTTGCGGCTGCGGCCGATAAGTTCGGCTGGAAGCCGGCCAAGGCGCCCAGCGGCCGTGGTTTCGGAGTGGCCTGCGTGAATTATCTCAACACCTATGTCGCCACCATGGCGGAAGTCGGGATCGAAAAGAGCGGCGCCGTGAGGGTGAAGCGGGTGGTCTGCGCCCAGGACATGGGCCGGGTGATCAACCCCGACGGCGCCCGGGCCCAGATGGAGGGCTGCATCACCATGGGACTCGGATACTGTCTGTCCGAAGAGATTCATTTCCGCGGCGGCGCCATCCAGGACCGCAATTTCGACAGCTATGAGATCCCCCGCTTCTCCTGGCTACCGAAGATCGAGACCGTCCTTGTGGACAATCCCGGGCTGGAACCCCAGGGAGGCGGCGAGCCGCCCATCGTCAACATGGGGGCGGTCGTGGCCAACGCGGTCTTCGACGCGGCGGGCGCCCGGCTAAACCGTCTACCGATTACACAAGCCCGCCTCAAAAAAACACTCTGACGACACTCAAGACGGGATTAGGCGTACAGATGCCTATCCCTAAGGTACCTAACGCGGCAGGAGCAGCCAGCCAGAAGCTTCCGGCTCGCGGCAATTTTTAAGTGAACAAGGAGCATAGCAAACAGACTGCCCCTTTTTCGGCCTATAGAACAATATCCCTAATTGACTACGCGAATTCCAAATAAGCCGTATATTAGTGTCGCAAGCACGTTATGGGTCTACGTCTTCACAAACGCTTGCGCTTTCTATCGTTCAGAAAATTCAATTATAAAGCCGGGAAACCGATGTTCAAAATAGACGGAAAGGAGAAAGCTGATAAGCAGAAGAATAGCAGCAGTGATCAAAAGGGCATGGAAGATCCTATGTTTGGTTCTATCATCCTTGGTACTCGAATTCAATAAACCGCTCTCTCTATATCGAGCTTGGAATAACATGAAGGCTAGGATAAGCAAAAGGAGAACCGCATTTGCTACTGAATCGAGCGATAGGAGCGAAACGGCTCGCCAAAATTGGAGACTGATCAATAGCAATAGCATTATTAACCAGAACCCGGGGAGCCTTGGCACCGAGCTTCTATTTTGTAACTTGAATCCAATAAGAATAAGAAGCGCTCCAAAAATAATAAAGATTAGAATCGGTAATAGGATATTCGCGACCATATAGAGATCCTCAGGTTTCTGAAGTCCGGAAAAATATCTTCCTAGTAATTTCAGGAGCCGAGCAACAAAATGTGTCCCGATAGATGTATATATGATCCAGCCTATGCTAGCTCCAAGCGTAATAAAGCCCGTTGCCATATACACGAGGCCAAGAGTCTTTCTTTTAAGCATTGATTTCTCTACTTCCAATCTTTATTCGTCGCCCATTGATCCCACTTAGACTTGTGCAAGAACCAACTTAAAGGATTAAATAAACCTGAGTAAAGTTGCCACTTGAACGGTCTCCAGTTAATCGTTTTCACAAACAGTTCTTGCCCGAACTTTAGTGCTTCCGCCCTGCTTCCAAACTTGAGCATTTCCGCTTGTTTAAAAAGTTCTACATTTCGGTAATAGAGCCATTCAAATCCCTCTACATGTCGCTGTTCGTGCTTAAGAATCTCTAGATTATCTTTGTCTTTATTCATCGTAATTTCTATTTCAGCATGATACTTAAAACGGGGGGAATATTTGCCATCGGATCTTTCGGCATCCACACACTCATCCACACCCGGCCCACCCTTTAGAGAAAATTTCGCATACGAAAACATCTGCCATTTGTCGAAATTAATTGGAACCTTGGTTAAGCTAGTTTCAAGACTGCCGTCAGGATCTAATAAGGAGACCGGATTATTTCTGCAAAAAGCATATAAATTCCACAGCTGGGGATTGGAGATCGCATCCTCGCGGGCGATTAGGGGATCAGACGAGTTAAATCTGTACTGAGTATGGTTATAGTATCTCGCTCCGAAGTAATCCATCCCCGACTCTTGGTCCCTCTCCTTTCCGCCAAACTTGAGCAGTGGACTATAGTTCCAGGACCACTGCTTCTGAATCCCGCCATAAGGATCGTAGGTTACCGAATACTGCAGAATCCCATCCCAAGCGATAATGAGCCGTACGGAATTAACCTGATCCGGCGTATAAAAATATATTTGATTTCCCCCCTGCCTGTATTCCGCGATCAGCCTATCTCCCAAATAAATATAGCTCCTTATCTGCAGGCCGGTCGGGCTATACTGAAACTGGGAGAGGAGTTTCCCGTCAAATGTGAAGATCGAGAATGGCGCCTCGCCGCCCACTGCCTTCAGCCTCAAAGCCCTTTCGTTATAGAGATAGCTCTCAATCGGATCCCCGGAAGCGCTCTTCAGCTCCTGGAGGCGGTTCTGATTGTCCCAGATATATTGAAAATTTCCGTCTGCCGTAAGGTTTCCCCGGCTGTCGTAGCTGAATCCGCTGATCTGGTTTTGGGAGTTGTATGTTTTGTTGAAGACCATAGTCGCATCTTCCTTGACCGTGGTCATATTCCCATATTCGTCATAGGTATAGGTGAAGTTGTTCACTCGGCCCACACCTGACGGTGTGTAGCCCGCCGATGTTAGTCGATAAAGGGAATCGTACCCGAATGTGCCGTTCAATTGCGGCGTCGTGTTCGAGATCGAAGTGATGTTTCCGAGGCCATCATAGGAATACGTGGCGGCATATAAGGTAGTTGCCCCTTTCGCCAGCGATGCCAATGACAGCGCCCCCGCCTCATTGTAAGAGGCAGAAAAAGAAGTCCCGTTCCCTGAGATCGTGATCGATGTGGACTGTTTGCCGTAGCCATAGGAAACAGCGCTCACTATGCCCTGCGAGTCGAAAGTGGCCGTCTCGGGCATGTTCAGCCCGTTATTAGTATAAGTGACCTTTTTTCCATCCGGGTAGGTGAGCTCTCTCAGGTTATTGTTCCCATCATAGGCATATGAGGTTGCCTTTGATGTCAGGCCGGGGATATTCTGGGTCTCTCCGGTGACCGAGCCCAGGGAATTGTAGGTTATCAAATCCCGGTTCCAGCTTTTTGTGCTCGATACCTTCTTTATCCTGCCGTTGGTATCGTATTCATAGGTTATTGTCTCATCCGCGGCATTGAGTGTCGTGAGCTGGTTAGAGGAATTGTAGGTATAGTTGAGCTGGGTCCCTCCCCAGGACTTCAACGAGAGATTGTTCTCGGAACTATAGGTGTAGCTTATTGTCCCGGTCTCCGGATGCGTCTCCGAGGTAATGTTATCCAATCCGTCGTAGGTGTAGCTCTGGGTCCTGGCGCTGTTATAGACAGCTTGCGCTAATCTCCCGATGGCATCGTATGTATGATTGGAGATGCGGCTCTGGGCATCGGTAAGCTTGGTGACGAGTCCGGGAAGGCCCGCGTATTCATGGGCAGTTACCCTCCCTTCGGGGTCGGTCACGGTTTTAACATCCCCCGAATAGGAGATGTTAGTGATTTTCCCCCTAGGATCGGTTATCTTTTTGACCTGTCCCATAGCGCTCAGCTCATAGCTGTATGTGTCTGTTGAATCCGTGCTTCCCTTGCTTTCTGCTATAAGCCTGCCTTCGGCATCCAGAGTCTTACGAGAATAAAGCGTAATCCCATCTCCTGATTCTTCGTATCCCGTGTCTCTTCCCAGACCATCCCAATACTTAACGACAGTATTAGTGCCCTGAGTTATGGTCACCGAGTTTGTAGCCCAAGAGGCACCCACATCATTGAAGCCGGAGGGCATGTCGATATTCGTGATCCTTCCCAGACCGTCATAAGTGAAGTTCATCACCCCGCCGTGCTGGTTTGTCTCGGAAAGAATGGAGCTGTCGTGTTGAGAGATGGTGCGGGAGAGCTCCGTGTATCCCGGCCGCTCTATCTTGGAAAGAACACCGTACCTGTATTCATAGGTCTCGGTTCCGGCGCTTCCGGGAAGATCGACGGTTATAGTGATGAGGTTCGGGTTGGTGCTCGAATAGGAATAGTCCCAGTTCAAGTATGTGCTCCCGGTTTTCCATCTCTTAATCAGGTCAATGGCCCCGAACTTCCCCGTGGTCGAATAATAGGTCGTCTGAGTCTCTTTAAGCAGCGTGCCCCCGCTTGTGTAGTTTTTCTCCTTCCAGATGAAAGAAAGCATGTATCTGTCTTCATAAGCGGTACTCGTCTCAAAATAGTAGTCGAGGGTCTTGTAGTTTCTTAAGGAATCATTCGCATAGAAGTTGACTCTTGTCGGCAGGCCGTACTTCTTTACAGATGTCCGTTCATAGAGATATTCCTCTTTACTCTCGGCATCACCTTTTCTGGTTTTATCTAGCGAGGAAAGTAGAGGGGCCGTGACAGGCCCCATATCTATGCTCAGCACAAACCAGTGGAGCAACGAGATGACTTGAGGTTCCCAGGCATAGTTTTCTATATAGCTCCCGTCAACGGAAGATCTCTCTTTGAGCAATCCGATCTTCCAGGGATAGCCAGAAGTATAGGCATGATAGGTGACGTTAGTGTTGAAATCTGGCCCCTGAATCGCAACCGTTCCCTCACTGACGTTTTGGTAACTTGGGTACGCATAGCTCCACGTTTTATAGTCCGAAGACGGAGAGAACTTGATCTTTTTCTGGGTAACAACTCTCGTGTCCAAGGGCTGGACATTAAAGAAAAAAGTTTGATTGTCATAAACGTACTCTATAACCCCGCCGTAACAGGTATTGAGCTGAATGAGTTCATAGCGATCATATTGGCCGTTGTGATAATTGAAGGTCGCGGGCGGCAGCTCCGGAGGATCGAAGGCCGCTAGCTTATAGTAGCCGCCGTAAGAATATGTCTCTACGGTGTAACTATAAGAAACAAAGTTTCCCTGGGCGTCTTTGAGGTTAACCTGGGTCAGCTTTGGGTTGGTCGTCCCAGATGTTACAAAATCGATCGTTCTGCCCAGACTGTCGGTAATTCTGCTTATGGTAGGCAGGCCAATGTGATAGGTTACGTTAATAGAGTGGCCGAACGAATTCTCAATGTTGGTGACCACCCGGACCGCTTCCGTGTGGTCAACATACGTAATTGTCCTGACTTCTCCAAAGGTCCATATAGTCCCGTCCCGAAAATAGAGTTTTAAGTTGTTCCGATCGTATTTTAAGAAATCTTTCGTTCCGCAAGCGGAGCCATCGAGGTTGAGATAAGCGGTTTCGGACCTTCCATCTGGGAATTCAATTAGGGGCGTGTTCGAACCGTAAGCGTGGATTCGCCCCATGTGCATCGACCACCCCATCCCAACCCAGGAGTATGGCTATGCTTGTATTTGCCAGAGTTGGGTGGGCAACCGGTCCCGGAGAATCTTGGAATTATAAACCCTCCATAATTTCAGGTCCAAGCCATTCGGGCCAGGCAGGTAAATATCCAGGAACCGCAATGTGAGATTGCCGGTGAAAAGGTCTAGGTTTTCTTCAGGGACGGCCCCATGAAAACCGTGCTCCGGAAAAATTCCTATTCTGTCATATACTCCGCTCTCGGCAAAGCCGAAGCTCGTGAAAATGAAAAGGACTGATGCTACAATTAGGAGGCCGAAGAATCTTTCTTCATTCAGTTTCATAAGCATACCCCCTTCTTAAGAGTCGTTGATTCTCTTTTCTGGAATTTGATGCTTTGACATCCCAGAAAATGATCTCAACAAAACTCTGAATTAGTATGTTCCCAACTTCTGATAGAATTATCAAGAGTTCACGGGACGATGTCAAGAGCTCCTTGGCTTACACTGCAACTGACTTCAGTTTGCCGGAAGTGGTATGCGTTGGCTGCGTATCCGTCCTGAAAAGGAGACTCCGGGGATGAGGCAACCTCTACATCATCAAAAACTTGTCTGGCTGCCTTTCGCAGTGCTTCTCCTCATAGCCCTAAATCGGGCCGCCCTCCCTGCTTCCGATTGGTTGCAGGCGAAGGAGGGGCCTGCTATCCACCTGATCGGGCATGCCCATATCGACCCGGTCTGGCGCTGGACCAAGGACGAAGGCCGAGCCGAAGTCCTGGCGATGTTCCGGTCGGCTGTAGCTAGGCTTAAGGAGTACCCGGAGGCGGCTTTCATCGCCAGCTCGGCCCAGTTCTACCAATGGGCGAAAGAGGCCGACCCAGGTCTTTTCGATCAGATCAAAGCCCTGGTGAAGGAGGGGCGCTGGAACCCGGTGGGCGGATGGTGGGTGGAGGCGGACGTCAACTGTCCTCTGGGAGAGTCGCTTGTCCGACAGGGCCTCTATGGCCAGCTCTTCTTCGTCGAGTCCTTCGGCCGCAAGATGCGGGTCGGGTTTAACCCCGACGCCTTCGGTCATCCCTGGACGCTGCCTCAGATATTGGGTGGGCAGGGACTCGCCGCCTATTTTTTCATGCGGCCCGGCCCGCACGAGAAAGCCGACCTCCGGACGCCTCTCTTCCTCTGGCAGGGGGCCGACGGGACCAAAATCCCGGCCGTCCAGATCCTCGGCTCCTACAACGGGGACGAGCGAAGCCTGGAGGCCCGGGTCAAAGAGACGGGACTGTACTTCGCCCAGAATCAGCCGGACCAGAAAAGCTGGGTCGTGTTCTATGGAGTGGGAGACCATGGCGGAGGGCCGACCAAGGCGGCCATCGAAAAGATCCAAAATATGCAAAGGGTCGACCCCAGGATTAGATTCTCGACCCTCGACCGGTATCTCAGCGCGATTGGGCCCGGGCTGAAGGGGCTGCCCGTCGTCTCTGGCGAACTCCAGCACCATGCCCGCGGCTGCTACTCGGCCTGCGCTTCCATCAAAGCTCTGAACCGGGAGAGCGAATGGGCTTTGCTCACGGCTGAAAAACTGGCCGCGCTCGATACCTCGCTTCTCGGAAAGGAGTATCCGGTGGAGCCATTCCGGCAGTCGTGGGAGAAGGTGCTCTTCAACCAGTTCCATGACATTCTGGCCGGCTCGGCCATCGAGGAAGCTTATAGGGACGCCCGGAACGATTATGGGTATGCTTTGTCGGCCGCACGCGAAATCAGCATCAGGTCCCTCCAGAACATCGCCCAAAAGGTGAGCACGGAGGCCGCGCCCAATGCCATGTGCTCACCGTTCCTGGTGTTCAACCCTCAGTCCTGGAGAGTCCGCGAACCCGTCGAAGTGGAGGTCGAACGCCTGGGGGATCGACCGCCGCGGCTTATCCGGCACGACGGGAAACAAGTCGCCTACCAGGAGATCCGAACCGCCGGCGTCAAGGTCACGGCCTGGTCCCACCACACTCCCCAGACGCTGGATGAGCGCGAGGGTATGCGCCTTATGGACACGGGCGTTCACGAGTTCTCCTATGCTCTCCTGCCTCATCCTGGCGACTGGCGGGACGCGGATATCGCCCGGCGCGCCGAGTCATTCGGGATGAAGCCGTTGGCTGTTCTAACCGACAGGCATCCGGGGCCATGGCCTGGACGCGAGGAATTTTTAGCCATTTCATCCCCTCACGTTGCGGTGACGGTCCTCAAGATGGCGGAAAAAGAAGAGGCGCTTATATTGCGTCTCGTCGAGCTCTCCGGCCAGGAGACCGCAGGAGAAGTGAGGACGGTGCTCGCGGATAAACCAATCCCCTATCGGCTCCGCCCCTGCGAGATCAAGACGATCCTACTGCCCCTCGACAAGAAAAAGCTGCCACGCGAGGTCAGCCTGATCGAAGGCACCTAGTTTTTTTACCATAAAGGCGAAGGGTGTGGGGGAGGAAGTCCGTGGACGACTGAGCGGGCACGGTTTCTCGACTGAAAGGAGAGAAGAGCGAAGGAGGATGCGGAGCGAGTTTCCTCGCTGGGGAAACGAGCGGGCTGACGAATCCCATACCTGAGCCTTTCCTCCCGCGCTATTGACAGCGCCAGGAGGGGATGTTATGTATTGGGGCAAGACCTAAGGGCACTCTGCGAGAACGTCAAGGGAAGGATATCGTTCGGGAGCAAGATCCGAAGAAAGGTGCATCCTGATGAAATGCCCCAAGTGTCATTCTGAAAATCCCTCCGGCACTCATTTCTGCGGCAACTGCGCCTCTCCCCTGCCGCAGGATAAAGAAATCGCGTTCACGGAGACGATCCAGGTGCCGATCAAGGAATTGACCGCCGGGACGACCTTCGCCCGCAGATATCAAATCATCGAGGACCTGGGCAGGGGCGGAATGGGCCGGGTTTACAAGGTTTTTGACACGGAAGTCCAGGAAAAAATGGCCCTGAAGCTTCTCCATCCCGATATCGCCGCGGACGAGAGGACCATCGAGCGCTTCCGGAATGAATTGAAGCTCGCCCGTGCCATCTCGCACCGGAATGTCTGCCGGATGTTCGACCTCGGCCGGGAAGAAGGGACATACTACATCACCATGGAATATGTGTCCGGGGAGGACCTTAAGAGCCTGATCCACAGGATCGGCGCTCTGCCGGTCGGCAAGGCGGTCAGCATCGGCAAACAGGTCTGCGAAGGCCTTTCCGAGGCCCGCCGCCTCGGTGTCGTCCATCGGGACCTCAAACCCCAGAACATCATGATCGACCGCGAGGGAAACGCCCGGATCATGGATTTCGGGATCGCCCGCTCGCTGACGGCCAGAGGAATTACCGGCGCGGGTGTCATGATCGGCACCCCGGAGTACATGTCGCCGGAGCAGGTCGATGGAAAAGAGGCCGATCCGCGCTCCGACATCTATTCCCTGGGGATCATCCTTTTTGAGATGCTGACCGGGCATCTCCCGTTCGAGGGCGACACTCCCCTGAGTGTTGCCGTCAAGCAGAAAAGTGAACGGCCGCCGGACCCCAGAAGCATCAACGCCCAGATTCCGGACGAGCTCGGCCGAATCATCCTCAAGTGCCTGGAGAAGCCGAAAGAAAAAAGATACCAAAGCGCGGACGAGGTCCTGACGGAGCTTGCCAGGATCGAGAAAGATCTCCCGACCACGTCGCAGCCGCTTCCGATCCGGAAGACTCTCACCTCGAAACAGATCACGGTTCAATTCACCTTAAAAAAAGCCTTGTGGCCGGTCGCCGCGTTGATCGCGGTGGTCATCATCGGATTCGCCGTCTGGAAGATGGTTCCTCACAGGACAGGACCCAAACGCGCGGTCGCGGTCATCGGCTTTGCGAATCGGACAGGCGACCGGAGCCTTGACTATCTCCAGGAAGCGATCCCCAACCTTCTCATTACCAGCCTCGAACAGTCGGGGCACTTTCAAGTGACTTCCTGGGAACGGCTGAAAGACCTTCTCCGACAATCCGGAAAGGACCCGGCGGCGGTTGGGGACGAAGAGGCCGGGTTCGAGGTCTGCCGTAAGGAGGGCATCGGGTGCCTTGTCCTCGGCAGCTACATCAAGGCGGGCGAGACTTTTGCCACGGACGTCAAGGTCCTGGATGTGGCGAGCAAACAGATCCTCAGAACTGCATCATCCAAGGGCGACGGCGTCTCGAGCGTCCTGAAGACGCAGATCGACGAGATCAGCCGCACTATAGCGCGCGGCCTAGGCCCTATCACCGCCAAACTCGAAATCGCTCCGCCGAAGATCGCCGAACTAACCACGACCTCGATGGAAGCCTACAATTATTTTCTGCGCGGCCGCGACGACTACGAGAAATTCTACTACGCCGACGCTCGCAAATTCCTAGAAAAGGCCGTATCACTCGACCCAACCTTCGCCGTCGCTCACCTCTATCTGGGCAAGGTCGCGGGCACGCTCTACGATAGCAAGGCCCAAACCGAAGCCTATGAGATGGCTAAGAAGTATTCCGAGAAAGCGACTGAGAAGGAGCGACTTTATATTGAAGCCGGGTACGCCAGCGTGATCGAACGGAGCCCGGAGAAAAGGCTTCGAATGCTCTTGGAATTGGCCAAAAAATATCCCCAGGAAAAGCAATTCCATTCTGAGCTCGGGTTGGTTTACCAAGGTCGCGACAAGATTCCTGAGGCTATTCAAGAATATGAGAAAGCCATAGCGCTCGACCCGAATTTTGGATTCGCGATCAACCAAGCTGGCTATGCTTACGCCGATCTCGGGGATTTTGATCAGGCTGTTCAATACTTTGAGCGCTACGCCGCGATCAACCCGGGCCAGGCCAATCCTATAGACTCCATTGCAGAGCTATATTTTCGCCAGGGAAAATTTGATCAAGCCAAATCAAAATACCACGAGGCGTTGGAGATCAGGCCTGATTTTTCTCAGTCTTGCATCGGCCTAGCCTACATATTTGCCCTCGAGGAAAATTACCGGGAGACCCGACATTGGCTGGAAGAGTGTATCGCCAGGGCGGCAACGCCCATGGAAAAAATGGAGGGGCACTGGCTCAAGGCCTACTTCGATTATTTCCTGGGCCGGTGGAATGAAAGTCTGGCCGAATACTTGGCCATAAAAGAACAGGCTGAGAGAGTCGGCGCCGGTTTCGTTGCGGCGGTCACAGATTGGATCATGGGATATCAGCAGAGCGAGCGTGGTGAGTTCGCCCTGGCCCGCAAGGCTTTCCAAGAATACACGGATTATTTTTTGAATCAATATCCCATCCAGCAGACATATATGAATACGCTCCATAGCTTCGTTTTTGGCTGGGTGGACTTGAAGCAGGGACAATTGGACTCTGCCAAAGCCAGGCTCAAGGAGCTCGAATCGCTTCTTCCCAAGGTAAGTCCTGGCAATCAAGAGTTCATGACCTTGCTCTACCGGCTCCTGGAAGCAGAAGTTTTTCTCGCTGAGGATTCGCCGGAGAAAGCGGTCGAGGCGGGCGAAAAAATCGTCCCGGAGAAATTTCCGAATATGACGACGCCGGCCCTGACATTGTATAATATTCCCTTCCTCAAGGATGTCCTGGCCCGGGCGTACTGGAAAAACGGAG
>Ga0299912_10001432_pt1 | contig 19205 bp, 17 predicted proteins | sample RVTome_2_FD_207667 | JGI IMG/M metagenome (GOLD analysis project Ga0299912, IMG submission 207667) | Soil microbial communities from uranium-contaminated site in the Upper Colorado River Basin, Wyoming, United States - RVT95D214 (version 2) ... | reverse complement strand
ATTGATCTCCCGAAACGTGGGCGACCCTTTCCGCGCATCATAGAGCGCCACCTTGACCATTCCCGAAACACAAGCCATGTTGTCCGCCTGCTTTTCATGCTTGTGCCAGGCTTTGACTACGCCCGGATAAGTAGTCGTCATGTAAACCTGGCCGAACTTCTCGAAAAAATCATCGTCAACTCGCAGCATCTCCATGAGCCGGCCCCGCTCGTCCGGGATGACCTTCAACTTTTTGATCTTTACGCCGTTGATCATTCAGTTCTCCTCAAGAAACCGGTTTGGCAAATATATTCTTCCTAATAATATGCTAAGCGTGATAATAAATTCAACTTATCACGGTCTATTTGAATGAAGCCCTCCCGGCGGCATTCAATGAAAATCAGAAATATCATTGAAATATTGGAAAACGAAGGCTGGCACCTAGCAAGAAAAAAAGACTTCCTATTCCAGCGCCGACGTCAAAAGTGGAATATATCGACGTCACCGTAACTCTCTGAAATTGCCGCGGCCAAGAGGCTCGCAATGATACTTAAACGATACCCTCTTCAGCTATCCGCGCGAGATAATTCCCATACGAATTGGGGATAGCCTGGGCTTGACGCAGGAGCTCATCTTTGCCGATGTATCCCATGCGAAAGGCGATTTCCTCGGGGCAGGCGATCATCATCCCTTGGCGCTCTTCAACGGCCTGGACGAAATTTGAAGCTTGAAGCAGGGATTCATGCGTTCCCGCGTCAAGCCAGGCAATACCTCTGCCCATGATCTCGACCCTCAATTCCCCCCTCCGCAGGTATTCGCGATTGAGCTCGGTGATTTCGAGCTCCCCGCGGCCCGAAGGCTTCATTCCGGCCGCAAAGTCAGACACGCGCCCGTCATAAAAATAGATCCCCGGAACCGCGTAATGAGACGTCGGCCGCTTGGGCTTTTCTTCGATGTTCACGGGCCGCATATTTTTATCGAACTCGACGACTCCATATCGCTCAGGATCTTTGACCGCGTAGGCAAAAACTGCGGCTCCTGATTCAAGCTGCGCCGCTTTTTTGAGCTGCTCGGCGAGCCCGTGGCCGAAGAAGATATTGTCGCCCAAAATGAGACAAACGGGTTTGCCCGCAATAAATTCTTTTCCGACGAGAAACGCATCAGCCAGCCCTCGCGGCTCGTCTTGAACCTTATAGATGAAGGAAAGCCCCCATTGCCGACCGTCGCCAAGCAACATCTGGAAGGCAGGCATCGCCTCAGGAGTGGAAATTATCAAGATGTCTCGAATTCCTGCCAGCATAAGCATAGAGAGAGGATAATAGACCATCGGCTTATCATAAACCGGAAGAAGTTGCTTGCTGATGCTCAGCGTCAGCGGATTGAGCCGGGTCCCCCGCCCTCCCGCCAGGATAATTCCTTTCATTTTTTTCCCTTTTTTTTGTCCCTGCGGCCTCAAACTTAGCATAATCAATAATTCAAATCAATCCCAAAATATCGTCCATAGCCCGCTGACCGTATATCACTTTCGGGGACATGATTCCTTGTCCCCGGCGGTTTTCAACGGTATCGTCCTTTGGGGCGCTTCCGACCAGACAGGGACAGGGTATCGTGTCCCCCCTGCATTTGAAAGTGATATGCAGTCAGCATAGCGCGGCATTGACACGCCGGCTATAAATGGATACCATTTTGAATTAATTTCACCTCCCTAACGATAAGATTGCCACGGCCAAGAGGCTTGGCGATAACCTTGTTTTAACATGATGGAAGTAATTCTTTTTCCGGGGCGCCGGAAGCCGAGCAGGGGTGGTGCGGCGAAGGGGCTCCCCGCCCGCGCGCAGCGGCCCGGCCGCGAGCACGGCCGGGGAAGAGCCGCGACAGGACCCCGCCCGAAATTGGCCTGACACCGGAAAAAGAATTGCCTACGAATATGATTGCCATGCTGCGCTCGCAATGACATAATATTAGAGGAGTAATATTCACCATGAGGATCCCTCTTCTGGATTTGAAGGCCCAGTATGCCGCCATCAAGGACGAGGTCAAAAAGGCCGTAGACGACGTCCTGGAATCCCAGGTCTTTATCCTCGGCCCGAAGGTAGAAGAGCTCGAGAAAAATATTGCGCTGTATTCTCAGACAAAATACGCCGTCGGAGTCTCTTCGGGCACGGACGCCCTTCTGGTTTCGCTCATGGCCCTTAGCATCGAGCCCGGAGACGAGGTCATCACCACGCCATTCACGTTTTTCGCTACCGCGGGAGTCATCTCCCGGCTCTGTGCCCGGCCTGTTTTCGTCGATATCGACCCGGTCACATATAACATCGACCCGCCGAAAATAGAGCGCGCGATCACGAATAAGACCAAGGCCGTCATTCCCATTCACCTCTTCGGCCAGTGTGCGGACATGGACCCGATCCTTGAAATCGCCAAAAAACACAACCTCTATGTCATTGAAGACGCCGCTCAATCCCTCGGGGCGGAATATAAAGGACAAAAAGCCGGCTCGATGGGGGATCTGGGCATCTTTTCCTTCTTCCCCTCGAAGAACCTCGGCGGCATCGGCGACGGGGGCATGGTCGTCATGAACGACAAAGGGCTTTATGAAAAGGTCAAAATGCTCCGCGTCCACGGCATGGACCCGAAATACTATCATCGGACGGTCGGCGGCAATTTCCGGCTGGACGCCATCCAGGCGGCCACCCTGAACGTCAAGCTCAAATATCTAGACCGGTGGTCCCAAGGGCGGCAGGACAATGCCCGTGATTATGATCAAAAGTTCAAGGCCGCCGGGCGCATCAAAAAAGGCCTGATCGAAACGCCGAAGGCGGTTTACAAGGACGGCGGCGACAAGAACTATCACATCTATAACCAATACACGATCCGGGCTAAGGATAGAGACAGGCTGGCTGCTTTCTTGGGAGAAAAGGCGATTGGCATGGATATCTACTATCCCGTCCCCTTGCATCTCCAGGAATGTTACAAGAACCTTGGATATAAGAAAGGCGACCTCCCCGTCGCGGAAGAAGCGGCCGACTCCGTGCTGTCGCTTCCCGTCTATCCCGAACTCACCGTCGAACAGAAAAATTATATCGTAGAGAAAATCGCCGGGTTCTACAGATAAAACAGCCTGATTCCAGGCCGTTCTCGCGGAGTGTTTGCCCGCGGATCTTTATTGACAGTCCGCGGTTAAATAAATAAAATTCCCTTTTCTACAGGATGGGAGCGGAAAGAAAGAGGAGATGAAACGAGGCGACTTCAGACATGTCTCTCGATCTGATCATTAAATTTTTAGGGATTCTTCTCGGAGTCCTGGCCCGGACGCTCCTGCCTTGGCTTCGGAAGCTTCGGGGAGACAGGGTTCAGCGCTTCAACAAGCGCTATTTTTATTCCGCACTTGCCTCATTCATCCTCGGCTTTATCCTGACATTGGTCATTTTTCCTCAATTCGATGTGGCCGGAACCGCCGAGAATTTCGACTCCTATTTCAAGCTATTCTGTTTGGCCTTCGGCTTCGGTTTCGGATGGAACGCCTTGCTCCTTGAAGGCGGGCAATGGGCCGGCGCCTTTAAGAACTCCAAAAAAAACATTGGCCGGGATAAATAGCGGTGAGATCGCCACGTCACTCCTCTCGATGACATTTTGTTACATATGTTTAAACGAAGGAAAGTTACATGAATCTTGAACGATCCTTAGCCAAAAAAATAAAAAACCACACTGCCCTGGTTGGCATCATCGGTCTCGGATACGTCGGGCTTCCCCTCGTCATCCGTTTCAGCGAGGAAGGCTTTCGTATTCTTGGCTTCGACATCGACATTAACAAGGTGACGATGCTCAACAAAGGCAAAAGCTACATCAAGCACGTCCCCGCGGAAAAGATTTCAAAGTTCAGGAAATCCGGCCTATTCGAAGCGACTTCGAACTATTCGAGACTTAAAGAGACGGATGCCATTCTGATCTGTGTTCCGACACCGCTCAATAAGAACAAAGAGCCGGACATGAGCTACATCGAAATCACCTCGGACGAGATCGCCAAAACCCTCCGCAAAGGCCAGCTCGTCTCGCTCGAAAGCACAACGTATCCTGGCACGACTCGAGAGATCCTCCTTCCCAAATTTGAACGTCAGGGTTTAAAAGTCGGCAAAGACTTCTTCCTCGTTTTTTCTCCGGAGCGGGAGGATCCTGGCAACCCGAAATATTACACCAAGAACACGCCCAAGGTCGTCGGGGGGATTACATCCCAATGCAAGGCCGTGGGAAAACTGTTCTATGCTCAAATTGTCGACCGTGTCATCCCCGTTAGCTCTCCGGAAGCCGCCGAATTCACGAAAATCCTAGAAAACACGTTTCGCAGCGTCAACATCGCGCTGGTGAACGAATTGAAGATGTTGGCCGACAAGATGAACGTGGACATCTGGGAAGTGATCGAAGCCGCTTCTTCAAAGCCCTTCGGTTTTATGCCTTTTTATCCCGGCCCCGGCCTCGGCGGTCACTGTATTCCCATCGATCCCTTTTACTTGGCCTGGAAAGCCAAAGAGCTGAACTTCAACACTCACTTCATCGAGCTCGCCGGAGAGATCAATACCAACATGCCGGAGTTCGTCATCTCTAAACTGTCCGATGCGTTGAACAAGCGCGGCAAATGCCTGAAGAACGCGAAGGTCCTCCTTCTCGGGATCGCTTATAAAAAAGACATCGGCGATATAAGAGAATCTCCCGCCCTAGAAATCATCAAGCTCCTCAAGGAGAAAGGCGTGAACGTTTTCTATAACGATCCCTTTATTCCCAGGATCCCCAAACTCCGGAAATATCAATTGGACCTTAAGTCGTCAGCGTTGACGCCAAAGGTTTTGCGGACCATGGACGCCGTCGTGATCGTCACCGACCATTCCTCGTACGACTATGAATGGATCGTTAAACAGGCCAATCTCGTGGTCGATACAAGGAACGCCACCCGGAACGTCAAAACCCAGCGACACAAGATCGTCAAGGCTTGAGAATCTCTAATCCAGCCTCGCCCCGCCGAGGAAGTCTGTGGTCTTCCCGATGTTGCCCAGACCGAACGAGATCTTGAACTGCATGTCGGGTTTCTCCCGGAAATAAAAGACCCGAACGTCGGCCTTGAGGTCCAAGCACTGGTAATGATAGACCGCGCTCAGGGCGCTGTAGAGCATTTTCTTCTCGGTAATGTTGAAATCCATTTCTCCCGTCAATTCCAGGGATACGGCCGGAATCTTGGCCCCGCCGAAAAGGCTGATCTGATGGCGGTCGTACCACGGATTTTTATAATACGGGTTCATGCTTTTATACCAGTTGATATTCAGGAAGAGATCGTCCGCCGGAGAGCCAAAGATGGCCCCCAGGCGGATACTGGAAAAACTCTTAAAATAGGTGTTAAAGCTCGCGCTGAAATCGAAGCTGTATTTGACTCCGGGAAAGAACCGGATATAGTTTCCGATCTCCGAAAACCGGGGGATCACACCATTGATCGGATAGTACCTCATGGGACTCTCTTCATCAGGGGTCAGATAATAAGTCTGCGATATCCCCCAGGTGAAGATCTCCCTTGGGCTATCCCCCTTCTTCAGGAGAAGATGGTTGGTGAGGCCATAAGAAAGCTGATGGTAACGGAATACTCCATAAGGAGAAACGACCTTCATCCCGTTGATGACCGGACTTTCATAGCGGTAGGACACCATCGGCTCGATGATATGCTTCAAGCGAGTCGCGCCCGCCCCTTCCCCGCTCAAATCCCAGATCCTGTAAAGAACGGGCCCGGTAAGATCCACGTTGAAAGCGTAGTTTTTGGTCAGCACCGGCTCGTCCACGACGCCGATCCTCGGGTTTATGCTCTGCCCGTAATATCTTAAGAATCCCTCCAGCGAAAAGTTCAAGGTCAGCCAGCGGATGGCGTTGAACGGCAGGCTCAGGACCGGGACAAGCGATAATTCCTGGTTCTTGATCTGCGTCTTCGTCTTATACTGGGAATCCCAGCCGTACTGCCAATTATTGAAGGAGGACGAGAAGGAAAAATATAGAGGAGAAAAGAGCTTTATCTTGAACGAATCGAAGTTGATCTGGGGAAGATATTTATACACGACCGAGCCGCTATAAAGGGGGAAGCTCGTTTCGAACTGCGCGGCCCGGATGCTGAAGCTGTAAGAGGACCAGGACTTCGAGAGATAGACCTGCGAGCTGCGGTTGAAGACCAGGGCCCGCATGAGATTGTTGTCGAATTCTCTCAAAAACTGAAAAGAACTCTGGTAATCTATGTTCGCCACGAGGCTGAACCCGCCGGGGAGAGGCTGGTTGTGGTTCCAGCGGATGATATAGGCGTTCTTCTGCTCGTCATTGACGGCCTGGCCGGGCTGCGATTTGAACATGAAGTAGTAGAGGTGGACGTCGCCGCCCGTCCCTCCGTTAAAAATATACCGGAATTCCGTGCCGGCTCCCAGGCCCTTGGCGGAATAATAATCCAGGCTGAAAGTGGCATCCATGTTCCGCGCCATCGCCCAGTAGAAGCCCTGGGAATAGGAAAAGCCCTTGATCTGCGAATACCCGATCTTGGGCATCAGAAATCCCGTCGCCCGCTGCCTGTCGAGCGGGTAACGCATGTACGGCCAATAGAATATGGGAATTTTCTTGATCGAAAAGACGGCGTTCCGCATTTCGACATAATCGCCTTTTTTTAAATCGGCCTTGGAGAAGGAAAATTTCCAGCGGGGCGTCGGCTGGGTGCAGGACGTGAAGCTGGCCTTTTCCAAGCTGTACAGGTTGTCCGCCTTCCGTTCGATAGAGGCGGCCTCATAGAGGACCGAGGGCTGGATCCGGCCGAGCACCTGATCGAGCTTCCCCTGCTGCGTATCCAGGTTGAAAGACATCTTCTCGCAATTGACCACCTCTTCCGGGAGCTCGAGAGATACGTGTCCCGTGACCAGGGCGTCCTTGGTTTTCGTGTCGACTTCGACCCGGTCGGCGAAGAGCTTGATCTGTTTGTAATACAGTTCCACTTCGCCCGAAGCGACAATCCGGTCTTCAGCTTTTTCAAGCGTCCAAGCATAAACGCTCAATTCTCCCATGATTATGACCGCCTTCTGCTGAGCGCGGATCACGGATACCAGGGCGAGGATGATCGCGGCGGAGAGGAAGACTTTTATAAAAGCGGCGATAGCGGTTTTTGGGGGGGCGAGCAGAACTGCTTTATTTTGAACGGACTTCAACATCATCAAAAATCTTACACGACCGTCCCCGATTAATCAATAAGATCCATTGAGTCCAAATCTGACCGTATATTACTTTCGGGGACATGATTCCCTGTCCCTGGCGGTTTCGAACGGTATCGTCCTTTGGGGAGCTGCCGACCAGACAGGGACAGGGTATTGTGTCCCCCTTGCATTTCAAATACCTCTCGGGCCTTCGCGCCTTTCTACACGTTGAACACGCCGGTGTCGATCCACTCTTTCTTCAGGACCGACCAGAAATCCTCGGCCAGCCCGTGGAGGATGTATTCGTAGGGCAGCCAGCCGTAGCCGTTGTCCCCCCATCCTTTCCCCCAGGAATTGCGGATAAGGAGCGCGCCCTTGCACTCACCGCCGCTCGAGGCAGTCGCGATCTTGACCCGGTCGTCATAGCCGACGGCCGCGACGGCGTGCCCGCCCAGGATACGCTCGGACGGCCCCGGGAATGGAATCGCGCCGTGCTTGTCCGCCAGTTCAATGGAGCTGTAGACCGTGAACCCAAACATCGAAGGATGACCGCCGGCGAGGTGGGCCTTGACCCGCTCGAGGACGGCGCCAGGCAGGACACCCGGAGGGTCGTGCCGGTAGTACTGAATGGTCTTATAGTTCTGGGCGAAGGCGTAACAGAAGGCGGGCGGCTCTTTGTCGAATTTCTCCCCGTCATCAGTGTAGGGCCAATATTCCTCCGGCGGAACGCCGAAGAGAACCATCGCGCCCATCGTCTTGCGGAGGTAGGCCCCCGTATCGCCTTTCATCTTCATCAAGTTGCGGGTCACTTTGTAGAGAAACAGGCGCGAAGCATCGATGTGACGGCCGAACGCCCTGCGCTCGTAATACTCGATGACGCCGACGCCGGCGTTCGCCGTGCACGAGCCGAGGCTGCGCTGGTCTTCGACGGGCGAGCACCACTCGCGGAGGTCGGCCGACGCGGGCAGGGACGCCGGTTTCGGCCTTCGGCCCGCGGCGACATCCCCGGCCCTCTTCACGGTCCCGGGAACGGGGATCACGCGCGCCGGAGGCAGCCCGGTCGGAAGCAGGATCTCCCTGATAGAAACAGTATCCGCGGTGTAATCCCTGAAATCCGGAAGGTCCGGGATCCAGCCATAAGACAAGATGCGGGATTCTTGTTCCATCATCAGATCTCTCCTTGCAAAATCAAAATCGTGTCCCCAATTTACCTAATCGAATCCAAATTTTCAATTTATTTAATTCGATTTGCGCCGGCCGGTTTTTTCAGATAAAATTTTCTCCATGTCGAAATTGGGATACACATAACGCGGAGTCATGGAGTTTTATTCTTTTCTCCGCGGAATATGGACCCGCTAAGGAGACAGCCTATGACAAAAGCATTGGTCTGCGGCGCCGGAGGATTCATCGGAAGTCATCTCGTAAGAAGGCTGAAAAGCGAAGGATGCTGGGTCCGCGGCGCCGACTTGAAATATCCGGAGTTTTCCAATACCGCGGCGGATGAATTTCTCCTCCTGGACCTCCGAGAAGAGAAGAATTGCCGGGCGGCGGTGACGCTCGGGAAGGGTGAGACCTTCGACGAGGTCTATCAATTGGCCGCCGACATGGGCGGGATGGGGTTCATCCACTCGGCCGAATGCGAGATCATGAGGAACAGCGCCCTGATCAACATCCACATGGTCGATTCCGCGGCGAACGCGGCCGTCAAACGCTATTTCTTCTCCTCGTCGGCCTGCGTCTACCGGGACATGAAACCCGACGAGCCGGAACTGTCGGAGGAGGAGGCGTATCCCGCGCTGCCCGACAACGAATACGGCTGGGAAAAGCTCTACACAGAGCGCCTGGTGATGGCCTACGGCCGACGGCACGGCCTGGCCGCGCGGATCGCCCGCTTTCAAAATTGTTATGGCCCTGAAGGAACCTGGGAGGGGGGAAGGGAAAAGGCTCCGGCTGCCCTGTGCCGGAAGATCGTCCAGGCAGAAGACGGGAGTACGATCGAGGTCTGGGGAAAGGGAACGGCCATGCGGGCCTACACCTACATCGACGACATGATCGAGGGGATCATCCTGTTGATGCATTCTGACCTCGAAAACGGCGTAAATATCGGCCGCCAAGAATATGTTTCTGTGGACGAGCTTGTCCAAACGATCGCCGCTGTCGCCGGCAAGAAAATCCACATGAAGCACGTCGCGGGACCCGTCGGAGTCAAAGCGAGGAATTTCCGCAACGACCGCATCACCTCGATCGGATGGAAATCGAAGTGCTCGCTGCGGGACGGCATCGCCCGGACCTACCCCTGGATTAGGGCGCAGGTGGAGGCGAATCGGGGTCAGGCCTCGTTATCTTGATCATATGGGTGTGAAACCATTGTCGGATCGTAAAATCTCTGATAAGGCCCGACCCCAATTCGGAAGAGAATTAGAGTCCATGTCCCGGAATTCCACCTGGGACTATCTCATCATCACGGCCGCCAATGAACAGCAGGCCTCCGCCTATAGGGCACTGCTCGACCAAAGGACGGACCTCGGGCTCATTCCGGACGTGAAAAATATTATGGTCGTCCCCGACCCCGAAGGGAAACGGATCGGAAGCGGCGGGAGCACCATTCTCTGTCTCTTGACCGTGCTTGACCGCGAAGGAACGCCTTTCTTGGAGCCTATCCGAACTCCATCGAAGCGGCCATCCGTTTTCCAAAATCTGCGCGTCCTCATCATCCATGCCGGAGGGGACTCCAAGCGGCTGCCGGCCTATGGGCCGTGCGGAAAGATCTTCCTCCCGATCCCCGGCGAGTCGGATCAAGCCGTGCCGCTGGCCTTGTTCGACCGGCTCCTTCCGACATACCTGGAGCTTCCCCAAAATCCAGGAGGAAAAGGGCAGATCGTTGTCTCGACGGGCGACGTTCTTCTCTTTTTCGACCCGCAGAAAGTCCGCTTCGACCGCGAAGGGATCACCGGGCTTGGCTGCCGTGCCTCTCCCGAAACGGCCAAAAATCACGGCGTGTTCTGTGCCGATCCCAACGGCCGGGTTCGGATATACCTTCAAAAGCCGGATACGGCCGAGCAGGCTGAAAAAGGGGCCATCGATCATGCCGGGAAGTCCGTTCTCGACATCGGCGTCTTCAGCTTTGACGGGCCGACAGCCGAGCGGCTGCTCGGGCTCTGCGGTCCGCTCAAGGCGCCGGCTGGGAAATGGACCTGGACGGGCGATTTTAGCCGGGAAATCGAGCGATTCGGTCTGGATTTTTACCGCGAGATCTCGAGCGCTCTGGGGACAGAAACACATTGGGCTGATTATGAAAGATCGGTCCGGCGGGCCGGATCGGGGTTGGCGGAACGGCATCTCCGGACGATCTACCGGTCGCTATCCAAAACACCCTTCTCCTTATGCCTTCTGCCCCAGTGTGAATTCCTTCATTTCGGCACGTCCCGCGAGCTCATCGCCAGCGGCCAAGAGCTGCTGAGCAAAAACAGACGTTTTTCTCGTCGGGCGCCCTGCCTCAATATCAACAATGAGATCTCCGGAAAGGGCAAGGTCATCGGTCCCGATTCCTGGGTCGAAGGCTGTCGCGTCCGAGCGTCATTGAACCTTGGAGGAGAAAATGTCGTCGTCGGAGCCGACGTGGACGTCCCGACATCGGTCCCTCCAAGAACCGTCCTGGATATTCTCAAAGGCAAAGATCGGAAGGGACGCCAGGTGTGGTTCGTCCGCTGTTACGGGATCGACGATGAGATCCACAAATCCGAAGCCCAAGACGCCCGCCTGGCCAATAGGCCGATCGGGGAATGGTTCAGGATCATCAAGGCGCGGCCGGAGGATGTCTGGAAGACAAGATCGGCCCCTCAAGACCGAACGATATGGAAAGGCCGTTTCTTTCCCGCCGTTGTCCGCGGCGAAGACTGCAGAAATTGGCTTTGGATGCTTGAGCCCGGCAAGGCTTCCGATGAAGATAAAGAACGATGGAGGTCGGCGGACCGGTACAGCTTCGAAGAGATGTCCCGGCAGGCGCAGCTTGAGGATTTTCAGGCAAGGCGGCTCGAAAACCGGGGACAAGAGATCCTCCGGAATTCGCGGCGGCTGTTCGGCTTAAAGAGCGGGTTCTCCGCCGCCGAACTCTTTTATGTCCTGCGCCGCCTCCGTCCCGAGAACCGTGCCGCGTGGCTGGCCGATATCATAAAAAAGACATATCGGCAATTCGGAAAGGAATCCCGGACAGCCGGAATCGGCAGGCTCGAGCTTTCCAGAATCCTCCACACTCTGGGCTCGGCCGTCCTGAAGCTCGGCCGGACAGAAAAGAGCCGGGCAAAAAAGCTCGTTTGTGCCGTTGACGGCATTCTTTCCCCTGCCGAGAGGTCTTGGCTTGAATCCTTGAAGATTCCCCCGCTGTCGGCTAAGGCCCCTTCCTCATGGGCCTTAGCGGCCCAGGACGCAGCGTTTGAGAACGTAAGCCGGACCATCGTCTTCAGCGGGGGCCCGGCCGAAGACCATCCGAAGAGCCACCTGCGTTCTGACGAGATCATCTGGGGGCACGCGCCGGCCCGCCTTGACCTGGGGGGAGGGTGGTCGGATACACCGCCTTATTCCCTCGAGCACGGCGGCTGCGTTATCAACGCTGCGGTCAATCTCAACAGCCAGCCCCCCATCCAGGTCTATGTCCGGGTGATTGAAGAGTTGAAGATCGGGATCTACTCGATCGATCACGGGGCTAAGATAACGATCCGGACGCTTGACGAGCTTCTGGATTATCGGAAGCCGGCGAGTAAATTCGGCTTGGCTAAAGCAGCCCTGGCACTCTCGGGATTTTCCCTGAAAACCGGTGCCTGGCCGAGGGGAACGCGAACGCTCCAGGACATGCTGAGGAGGTTCGGCGGCGGGATCGAGCTGACCACTCTTGCGGCCATCCCCTCGGGAAGCGGACTGGGGACCTCCAGCATCATGGGGGCTGTCCTGATGGCCGTCGTCCAGCGGCTCATGGGCCGAACGCTCTCGCCCCGGGAGCTTTTTTACCGCGTCCTCCAGCTCGAACAGGAATTGACGACCGGAGGAGGCTGGCAGGATCAGATCGGCGGTGTCCTCCCGGGAGTGAAGATGATCACCATGGAGCCCGGATTGATCCCCGATCCGCGGATCCACTATATCCCTCCCGACGTGCTCGATCCGCGCGCCAATAAAGGCCAAACCCTGCTTTATTACACGGGCTTAAGGCGGCTGGCCAAGAACATCCTTCGCCACGTCGTGGGCAACTATCTCGACAGGGACCGAAGGGCGATCGAGACCTTAAAAGCCCTCCACGCGTTCCCGCCGGTGATGAGCGAGGCGATGGCCGGCAAGGACATGAAGAAATTCGGCGAGCTCGTCGATACGGCCTGGAACCTGAACAAACGGATCGATCCGGACTCGACCACGGAGGTCATCGACGGCATTCTCGGGAAGATCAAGCCTTTTATTTACGGCGCCAAACTCCTGGGAGCGGGCGGAGGCGGATTCCTCCTGATCGTCGCCAAATCGCCCGGAGAAGCCGAAAAGGTCCGGTCCGTTCTCGCCTCCGATCCTCCGAACACAAGGGCGAGATTCTTCTCCTACGACATCAGCGAAAAGGGCTTGAGCGTCACCGTTTGCTGATTGAATAGGGCGGCCATCTTGAGCCGCTGAAGGCGGCCTGGCAATGGCGTTGTTTTGTCCCCAGAATGAGATTGTTGAGGCCATGAGGCCTGGCAATGACAGAGAGCGAACTTCTTCTCCTTTTGACAATCCAACCGGTCCGCCCTTACAATGATTCTGCATGAATAACCGAAAGCTCGCCGAGCTCAGTTCCCTGGCCTTGATGCTGCCATCGTCGATCGCGGTCGGACTGTTCTTCGGGTATTGGCTCGATAAACGGCTCGGGACCGACCCCTGGATGCTGATGATCTTCACCCTGCTCGGCGTCGCAGCGGGACTCATCGCCCTGATCCGGGGGATCAGCAAGTATAACAAGGAGGATCTATGACTGTGCCGGCCGACCCCATCGAGGAAAAGATCCTGAGGCGCATCCCTTTCGAGGTGCTTATCACGGCGGCCGTCCTGGGCCTCCTGGCCGTCCCCCTGTTCGATCCATTGACAGGCCTTTTTTTCTTCGCCGGCGGCGGGCTTGCGGTCCTCGGCTTCGTCTGGCTCAAGCGGTCCCTCACCCGGATCCTCCTCAAGGGGAAGGCTCAGGCCCTGCGCTCGGGAATTTTCCTCTATGCCTCCCGATTCGTGTTGATTCTTGCCGTCTTTTGCTTTATAATTTTTGTTTATCCGAAAAAGCTTTTAGCGTTCGCCGCGGGCTTTTCGACAGTGATTCCCGTATTCCTGGGTGAAACGGCCGTGGCCCTCGCTCGCATGAAACCATGGAAGGACTAGAACACAGCTTAGCCGTCGTTGAGCTCTTCAACAAAATCTTCGGCAAACCCGTCGCCGCGCTGCTCGGCCTCGCCGGCATCCACGTTAAAGATCCGGGAAACTGCATCCCCGATTTTATCGTCATGAGCCTTTTCGCCGCCGTCTTCTTGGCTGCCTTCCTGGGGCTCGCGGCCCGCAAGCGCTCGCTCGTGCCGGGAAAGCTCCAGAACGTCCTCGAACTCATCATCGAGTTCGTCGAGGGCTTGATGACGGACATCATCGGCCCGGAGGGGAAAAAATACCTCCCGATGATCGGGACGGTCGGGCTGTTCATTCTCTGTTCGAACCTCTTGGGCCTCATTCCGGGGTTCATGTCGCCGACGAGCAAGCTGAACGTGCCTGTCGGATGCGCCCTCACTGTGTTTGTCTACTACCATTACCAGGGTATGAAGGCGCAGGGCGTCCTCAAATATCTGAAGCACTTCAGCGGGCCGATCCCGGTCCTTGCCCCCCTCATGATCCCGATCGAGATCATCAGCCATTTTTCCCGGCCCGTGTCGCTTTCCATCCGTCTCTTCAGCAACATCTTCGCCGAAGAGATGCTGATCGTGGTCATCGCCTCGCTCATCCCGTACTTCCTCCCCCTCCCGTTCATGGTCCTGGCCCTGATCACGGGATCACTCCAAGCCTTTATCTTCATGCTCCTCGCCTGTATCTACATCGCCGGGGCCGTCGTCCATGAAGAGGAGCACAAATGAAAATATCGCCGAAAGGAGTCTACCCATGAATAAAAATCTCAAAGCCTTCGGGCTTCTGATGTTCTTCGTCTTTCTCGCCGGAGCGCCGCTCCTCGCCCAGGAAGGGACGTTGAGCGAGTCGAGAGTGTCCCTCTACAAGCTGTCAATCATCGTCGGCGCCGCGATCATCACCCTGGCCTCGGCTGCGGGAGCCTTCTGTCAGGCCAAGGCCCTCAGCAGCGCCTGCGAGGGGATCTCGCGCAACCCGGCTGCCGGTCCGCACATCCGCTTCATCCTGCTTCTGGGGTTGATCCTGATCGAAACGCTCGTCATTTACGCCCTGCTTGTCACGTTCATCATCCTGATGGCGAAGTGGGGCAATTACGCGTAATGGAGTTGTCATTGCGAGGCCGGCAAAGCTGGCCGCGGGATTTAGGAAGGGCATGAACAAAGACTTTAGCTTGGGGATATTACACTCCCCATCCCCTTTTCCAATAAGGGAGGATTGAAAGGCATGGCGGCGCCGCTTTTCAGGCTGCTCGGAACGACCTTTAAACGGTTCAACGCCGACCGCTGCTTCAACCACTCGATCGTCATTTCCTATTTCACTCTCATGTGCGCGGTCCCGCTCGTAGCGCTCCTCGCTTTCGCCACGACCAAGATCCTCGGAAGCTCGGAGCTCGCCATCCGCAGCCTCAACATCTTCACCGAGGACTTCTTCGCCAAGTTCGACCCCTCGTTCTTTACGAAGCTCAGCGGCATCGCCAAGAACATCGCCAACCTGGGCTGGTTCGGCCTTCTCGGCTCTTTCATCGGCGGCAGCTTCCTTTTCTCCAACCTGATCAACGCCATCAACTCCATCTTCAAGGCCCAGACGCAAAAGTCCTTTTTCTACAACAGGCTGATGGAATACATCATCATGTTCATCATCGGCGTCATCATGTTCTTTTCGCTGTCGATCACGACGGTCTGGACCGCGCTCCACCGGGTCATCACGGCGAGCGCGTTCGTCCGGGATAACCTCAACCCGGACATCATGGGATTGGTCGACAATTTTTTTATCCAGTACCTCATTCCGTTTATGCTGGGTTTCCTCGTCCTCTTCGTGATCTATAAGTACATCCCGGAAACGAAAGTGCACACCCGGGCGGCTGTGATCGCGGCGGCCGTAGGGTCGGTCCTGTGGGAGATCTTCAAGCGGATCTTCGTCTTCTACATCGCCAATTTTTCCGCGGTCGGCATCGTCCTGTCCAAGCTCCTCCGGGGGACGCTGACCTCGATCATCTTTTTCCTGCTCTGGATCTCGTTCTCTCTCGCCATCCTCCTCTGGGGAGCGGAGCTGGCCGCTTTACTTAACGAGAGAATCCCGGGGAACAAACCGGAGGCGGCATGATATGAAACTGACGGTCAAGGAACTTGCGGAGCGCCTGAACTGCCCGTTCGAGGGCGACGGCACCGTCCTCATCACGGGCGTGGCCAGCCTGGAGAAAGCGAAATCCGGCGACCTCGTCTTCCTCGCCAAGCCCAAGTCCAGGGAGCTTTTGGAAAAAACGAGCGCCTCGGCGGCGATCCTCCGGCCGGGTGAAAAATTTGACAGGATCCCGGTCCTGAGGGCGGACAACACCCATCTCGCCTTCATCCGCGCGACCGAGATCTTCAATCGGCCCTACAGGCCCGAGCCCGGCATCCATCCGGCGGCGTTCGTATCCGGTTCGGCAAAGATCGGACCGCAAGTTTCCATCGGCGCCTTTTGCGTCGTCGGCGACGATGTGGAGATCGGAGAAAGCGCGGTTATCTTCCCCCTGGTGACGATCTATCCCCGAGTTAAGATCGGCGCCCGCACGGTCGTCCATTCGAACACCTCCCTCCGCGAAGGCGTGCGCATCGGCAGCCGGGTCATCATCCACAACGGCGTCGTCATCGGCGCCGACGGCTTCGGCTACCTCCGGAGCGATGACGGTACCCACATCAAGATCCCTCAGATCGGCACGGTCGTGATCGAGGATGATGTCGAGATCGGGGCCAACACCACTATCGACCGGGCAGCGCTCGGCGAGACCATCGTCCGCAAAGGGACGAAGATCGATGACCTGGTCATGGTCGCCCATAACGTTGAGATCGGCGAGAACGCCATCCTCGTCGCTCAGGTGGGAATCGCGGGCAGCTCAAAGGTCGGACGCAGCACGATCCTGAGCGGCCAAGTCGGCGTTGCCGACCATGTCGACGTCGGCGACAACGTCATCATCGCCGCGAAATCGGGCGTGACCAAGAACATTCCGTCGGGATCATTCATCTCCGGAAGCCCGCACCTCGACATCCGCGACTGGCGCAAGTTCTGGGCGCTCGCCCCGCAGCTTTACGATATCGTCAAGGATTTCAAAAAGCTCAAAGCACGGTTCGAAGAGCTCGAAAAATCCCTTAAAAAATAAGAGAAATCGGCCGTGGCCATCTCACTGCTTGGTGAGGTATTCATCCACGCTGATCGCGGCGTGAACTCCCGTCCCGACGGCCGTCGCGACCTGATGCGGAGCGGCGCCGACCACATCGCCGGCGGCGAAAATTCCCGGCTCGGATGTCGCCATTCTCTCATTGACCACGATCTCGCCCCACTCGTTGAGCTTGACCAAGCCCCGGACGATCTCGGTGATCGGAATCATGCCGATCGAAACAAAGAGCCCCTCGATGGCGACCGTCGACTTTGTCCCATCCTTCACGTTCCGCAGGACGATACCCTCGACGTTGTTTCCGCCCTGGATCTCATCGATGACCGAGTTCCAGTGGAGCTGGATCTTCGGGTTGGCGAAGACCCTCTCCTGGAGGATCTTGGCCCCCCGCAGCCTGTCGCGGCGGTGGATGAGATGCACGAGCCGGGCGAATTTAGTCAGAAACTCCGCCTCCATGAGGGCCGCATTCCCTCCGCCGACGACGGCGATGTCGCGGTCCCGGAAAAACGCGCCGTCGCACGTGGCGCAGTAGGACACGCCCCGCCCGATCAGCCGGCTTTCGTTCGGCAGGTCAAGGCGGCGGTATTGGGCGCCCGTCGTGACGATGATCGCGCGCGTGGGATATTCTCCGTTGGCCGAGCGAACGATCCACTGTTCACCGTTTTTCTTTATCTCGCGGGCCTCGTCGATCACGATTTGGGCACCGAATTTAACGGCCTGGGTGCGGAAATTCTCCATCAGATCGAAGGGCGCGATGCCCTCGGGAAAGCCGGGGTAATTCTCGATCCAGTCCGTGAGCAGGATCTGGCCGCCGGGAATCCCCTTTTCGAGGACGCACGTCTTCAGCCGCGCCCGGCCGGTGTAAAGCGCGGCCGCCAGGCCGGCCGGTCCTGCGCCGATGATGATGACATCAAATTGCTCCGTCATGGGATAATCCTTTGTGTCCTGCTTTCCGTTGTCATCGCGAGCCGCCGAAGGCGGCGCGGCGATCTGACCCTTTTGGCTCATCCTGAGCGAAGCGAAGAATCTCCTCTGTCCTTCCCGAGGTCAGATGAGATCCCTCGACAGACTCGAGACGACTCTTCGAATCAGAGATGTTTGCTGATGGCCGCGATGATCTTGTCCTTCGGGAGCGCGCCGACAATCGTTTCCTTGAGCTCCCCGCTCTTGAAAACGAGCAGCGTCGGGATGCCCCGGATACCGTAGCGCGCGGGCACGGTCCGGCTCGCGTCTACGTCGATTTTGCAAACCTTGAGTTTGTCCCTGTATTCCCCGGCAACCTCCTCAACCAGGGGAGCGATCATTTTGCAGGGCATGCACCATACGGCCCAAAAGTCGACGAGCACAGGAAGAGGGGATTTCAGCACTTCCTCGTCGAAACTGGCGTCCGTGACGTTCAGAATATTATCGGTCACTTTGACCTCCTCTCCTAATGTCCAAGGCTTTTGCATAGAGTTCGATGTATTCTTTCGCCGCCGTCTCCCACGTCTTCTCATCCGAGCCGCTATGGATCGTCGAAAAAACATTCCAGCGCCTGTTCAGGATCTCCTCGAGCCCGCCTCCGGGATCCCCGGCAAGGATCTCGGCTTTCCAGTCCGAGCTGGCCGCGCTGAGGGCATCGGAAAAGATCAGCCCGGCCTTCAGAAAGCTGAATTTGCCGTTGAGGGCCAGCTGATCGGGAGTGAAATAATCCCAGTTGAGTCCGGTCAGGGCGAGGGACTCTGGAGGGAATTTTCCCTGATGAGAGGAATCGTGAAAAGAAAAGACCGTCGCCGTGTCTTTGAAATGCCCTTTTTGAGCGTAGCGCGTCCGCAGGAACAAGGGGACTAAGGCCGTCGGCCAGTCGTTCGAGTGAATGACGTCCAGACCAAATTTCGTCTTGAGGACGAACTCGAGCACGGCCCGGCTGAAGAACGTGAACCGCTCGTCGTTGTCGAGATATTCCCCCTTGGAAGCGCCGTAGATCTCATCCCGGCAGAAATATTTCGTGTTATCGACGAAGAAAACGGGGACATCGCCGGGCTCGGCCTTATAGATGCTGGCCTTGATCTTGTCTCTTCCGAGCGGAACGATAAGCTCCGGGACGACGAGCTCCAGGGAAAGTGATTCGATTTCCGGGCGGCGGTATTTCGGCATGATGAGCGATATCTCAACGCCGAGCTTCACGAGCGAGATGGACAGGTCCCGGGCCGCGTCGGCAAGAACTCCTGATTTGGCGAAGGGGGACGCCTCGGCCGAGACATATAGGACGCGCAATATCCTGGTCATAGTGGAAGATAAATCATAGTTTTGGGGGACAAGAATGTCAATAAAACTAATATCAACGCATTAATTAAAATGACATCCACGTTCGGGCGGCGCTTTGGCCGCCCGCAGCCCCCGGGCCCCGGGGAACCAGTCCCGTCGGTTCCCCCCGTCGGAAAAGCCGACGGGGCCCCCCTCCGCTACGGGGACTTGAGGGCGGCCTAAGCGCCGCCCATACATTGTCA
>Ga0299912_10001431_pt1 | contig 19208 bp, 21 predicted proteins | sample RVTome_2_FD_207667 | JGI IMG/M metagenome (GOLD analysis project Ga0299912, IMG submission 207667) | Soil microbial communities from uranium-contaminated site in the Upper Colorado River Basin, Wyoming, United States - RVT95D214 (version 2) ... | reverse complement strand
CCTGTGGCATTTCAGGAGCTCGAGAGTTTGTGGCAGGGATAGAAAAAGCGCGACTAACCGTTGCCATTAATATCGATTCGACAGCACCTATTTTTAAATTTGCCAATCTGGGTGCCATGGGTGATCTTCACAAGATCATCCCTCTCATCATAGAGGAGGTTGAAAGACACAAACAGAATATGGAGAAAGGGAAATAACTTCGATTTAGACATAAGATAGGGGACTGTCCTCCTAATAAGGAAACGGGATCATGTTACCACTGGGTGGTAAGATATTTCTTCTCCTGCTCATCATTGTGACTCTCTCTTTTTTTGGCCGAAGAGCTTATTTTCTTATTCAACTCCTTAAGCTGGGGAAGCCTGAAAACAGGTCTGATCATTTAGGTAAAAGACTGAAATATATTCTGGGTCAGGTTCTTGCCGAACGTTGCACACTCAAGAATGTTTCCAAAGGGGACTATGCCGGTATAGGACATTTACTTCTGTTCTATGGTTTTTCTCTTTTTCTTATCAGTTATCTTTTCCATATTTCAGAGGGTTTCTATGAAAAGTTATCTCCAGCGATTTTTGGTATCCTATTTAACAACGTGTTCTTTTTAGCCCTTGATATTGCCGGATTGATCGTCGTCGCTGTGATTCTCTGGGCGGCGATCCGAAGATATATCCTCAAGCCTGATCGGCTTGAGCCTACGCTCGAGGCAGGAATCATCCTTATGGTTGTCTTTTCCCTGATGTTACTCAATTATGTGGTCGAGGGGTTCCGACTCATCACCGAGACAAGATCTTTTAGCGATTGGTCCTTTGTGGGCATTGCCTTTTCCCAGTTCTTTATGGACTTGGGGCTGAAAGAAAATAGCCACCTCTTTTTTTGGACCTTCTGGTGGTTGCACCTCTTGTTTGTATTTGGGTTTAGCATCTATGTTCTGTATTCTAAACATCTTCATATACTGGCTTCACATTTTAATCTCTTTTTCCGTCCCATGGGGCCAAAGGGGACTTTAAAGCCCATTCAGGATATCAAAAAGGCCAAGAATTTAGGAGTCTCCAAGATTACAGAATTTTCCTGGAAACAGCTGCTCGATCTCTATGCCTGCACAGAATGCGGGCGTTGCACGGCGAACTGTCCAGCCAGTATAAGTGGAAAGGTTCTGAGACCCAGAGATATCATTCACAATCTCAGAACATATCTCTTTTCCTCAGGGAAAGAGCTACTCCTTCAGAAGGGCCAAAAGGTCCAAAACGGAAGCGCAGGACAATCGGTCGTGGTGGGCCAGGTCGTGACAGAAGAGGAACTCTGGGCCTGTACCACCTGTCACGCCTGTATCGAAGTTTGCCCGGTCGAAATTGAACATGTCGAAAGGATGATCCAATTTCGAAGGCACCTGGTGATGAGGGAATCAAGATTTCCTTCAGAATACAAAAAGATATTTAAGAATTTAGAGATATTTGGTGATCCCTTCGGAGCAGGAGGCTTAACAAGAGAAGACTGGCTCCTTGGTTTGAAAATAAAGAAAGTCTATCAAGAGAATAACATCGAAATGCTGCTGTGGGTGGGGTGTACAGGTGCCCTGTATAACGAAAGAACCAGGAACATAACGGTCGCCACCGCCGAGGTTCTCAATAAAGCTGGGGTTCGTTTTGGAATACTTGGGAAAGAGGAGCTTTGTTGCGGAGATCCAGCACGCAGGATGGGAAACGAATACCTTTTTCAGAAGCTTGCTATTCGGAATATCGACACGATGAGGAAATATGGGGTAAAAAAAGTCGTAACTTTTTGTCCTCACTGTTTCAATGTGTTTCGAAATGAATACTCTCAATTTGGTGCTGATTTCGAGGTAACCCATATCACACAGTTGATAAAAACACTGTTAGAAAATGGAAGATTACAGATCAAGTCAAAGGCCGATGGATTGATGACTTACCACGACCCTTGCTATCTCGGGCGATATAACGGCATCCATCAGCAACCCAGAGATATTCTGGAGTTCGTCTTAGGCTCTAAAATGCAAGAGATGATGTTTTCAAGGGAGGTGACGTTTTGTTGCGGGGCTGGAGGAGGGAATTTCTGGTACGGGAAAAAAACAGGCAGAAGAATTGAGGAAGTAAGAATTGACCAGGCTATTGAAACAGGGACGACTGGAATCGTGACTGCCTGCCCTTTCTGCGAAGTCATGTTCGATAGTGCTATAAGAGAAAAAGGCTTGGAGCACTCCTTTAAAATCAATGACTTAATGCAGTTAGTGAATCAAACGACCTGAAAGATGGCATTGCGGTGCTCTTACAAAACTTAAGGGAACGAGAATGAGAGTAATCGTTTGCATAAAACAAATTTGTTATGTTTATCACCCAATTGCGATTGACTCCTCAGGTAGAGATATTGATCCAGAGAAGATGGTCTACATGCTCAATCCGTATGACGAAGTAGCCATGGAAGAAGCCATGAAAATCAAGGAGAGGTTTGTCGGTTCTGAAGTTATTGTCATCACGGCGGGCCCACCCCGGACTGAAGAGGCATTGCGATACGCATTTGCATTTGGGGCTGACAGAATGATTCGTATCGATTGTCAAAACCTTGATCCTTGGACAACGTCATTGATTCTGGCCGAAACGATTAGGGATCTGAAGTATGATATTATTTTATGTGGTAAAAAAGCTATTGATACGAATGACAATCAGGTAGGGTCGTTTGTGGCTGAGATATTAGAAATAGCCCAGGTTTCTGGGATTGTGAGAATGGAAGTTCTTCCTGAAACGAAGAAGGTTATTGTTGAGAGATACCTTGGCAAGGGTGATAGAGAGGCGGTCGAATGCGACCTACCGGCCCTATTTACAGTTGAAAAAACCCTGAATGACCCAAGATATCCAACGCTACCAAATAGACTCAGAGCAGAAAATGAGAAGATAGAAAGGATAGAGGCAACTACTCTCAATATCCATGTTGATGTCGAAATGGACTTAAGGGAATTTGCGAGCTTGGCTCCTCCGAGACCAAAGCCTAAGAAAGTTTTTACACCGGATAGTCATCTCTCCGCCAGTGAACGAAGGCGATTAATTATGTCAGGGGGTGTGACGGAAAAGAAGAGTAACTTGTTCGAAGGTGCACCAGAAGACATAGCTAAGAGGATTGTAAATATTTTGATTAAAGAAAAAATCTTTTGATATTCTACGCAATGAGGGCCATGCGATTCGATTTGCATGGTTGCTTTGAATGTAATTGCGATGAGTTTGTAGGAAGGAGGTGAGAGATGAAGCATCTATGGCCAGGAATATCGGTTTAGAAAGAAGTTAAAATAAAAGATCGATCAATGAAGAAACTATCTTTTACTTTTATAGGAGGTGTAATATGGAGAAAATGCCTTTAGCAAAAACCCCATTGACAAATATTCATCATGTGGGAGCAATTGTCAGGGATGTAGACAAAACTGCTGAGTATTATGAATCTTTAGGTATGGGCCCATTCGAACCTTTAATTATAGATGGTCAAGAGGAACGGATTAGAGGCAAGCTCGTCGATAATCTAAAGTTGAAAATAAGAATGGGACATATTGGTCCGATCAGAATGGAACTGATTGAGCCAGTTGCGGGAAGAGAGTCCATCTGGAAAGAGGTTTTGGAAAGTAAAGGGGAAGGGATCCACCACCTGGCATTTCTAGTGGATAACATCGAGAAGGCGAAGGCTAAGCTAATTGAGCAAGGGCTTAACCTCATCTTTAGCGCAAAATTCGGAAACGGTGGTGGTGCCGCTTACTTCGAAACCGATAGAATTGGGGGTCTTGTCCTCGAACTGTTCCAGGTACCACAGGATTAGGTAACTCATGAGTAGAGATTGATATATTAAGACAAACGCAAGGTAATGTTGAGTCTGTGTTTTGTATTGTGTGGTGGTTGAAAAAAGCAAAAGTACTGATTGCTAAGGAAAATTTGAACTTCAAAAGGAGTTTTTTTATGTTGTTAGTAGGTGATATGCCGAAGAGAAATAGTGAAATTTATCCTAAAAAAATCGGATTGATAGATGGTGACAAAAGATTCTCTTACAAGGAAGTAAATCTACGAATAAACCGCCTGGGCAACGCCCTTCAAGAAATGGGACTGAAAAAAGGAGAAAAGGTCGCAGTTATGGCTCCCAATTGTCATCAGTTTGTTGAACTCTATTTTGCCGTGGCCAAGACAGGACTTGTGGTTGTTCCTGTAAACACCCGTTTCTTGGCCGAAGAAGCCTCCCGTGTTATAAACCATTCGGAGTCATCTATTTTTGTCTATCACAATGCCTTAGAGGATGTTGCTGCAAAAGTTCGCGAGAATATCCCCGGTGTGAAGCATTTTATTTCTATTTGGGGAGGGGGAAATGGCGGGACTTATTCCTACGAGGACTTGGTGCAGAAGGGGTCAGCTGTGGAGCCCCAGGAGAAAATAGATCAAGACGATTACCATTCGTCATAGAAGTTTTCAAGGCTTATACCACAATGGTTTAAATTTGCGATGTTTTTTGGAAGGCCTAAGCTGCGTACAAAAACCCTGTTTTTTAACGAAGGATAGCGTGAGAGAAAAACACACAACTTTCCATAAAGACTTGTTTAAGAGTCTGTTCCAGTAAAGTAAAGGGAGTATTAGTCCCACTCAAAGAGGGGAAATGTAACGATGAAAGAAAGATATAAGATCAAAATGCAGGACTCATGTATTACCGATGAAATGATAGAGGAGATGCGAAGTAGGATTGGGTTAGAAATAAGAAGTGATAATTCTATATTCAATGAAGAAGCAACAAGAATGGCCATCATTAAGTTCGCAGATGGGGTAGGGGATCCGAATCCGCTTTGGAGAGATTTTGAGTACTCCGCGAAAACTCGTTACGGAACGATCGTAGCCCCACCTTCTTGGGCTTTTAGCGTACTTGCTGGGGTTCAGTTTGGGTGGCGAGGCTTAGGAGGTTTTCACAGCGCCACACGAATGGAATTTTACAAACCCATTTTGCTCAATGACAGGATTAGTGTAAAGTGTTTTTTCAAAGGCTTTGAAGGCCCAAAACCGAGCAAGTTTGCGGAGAAAATGATAACCAATTTCAAAGAGGCGAGATACTACAATCAACGAAATGAGCTTGTAGCTGTAAATGAATGGTCCGTCATGCGTTTTGATAGAGTCCACGCCAGAAATACGAGAAAAGGCGGTAAATATGACAAGATCCAGGTTCCATACCCATGGACAGAAGAAGAACTTGAGGACATGGAGGAAGAGGTGTTATCTGAGCGAAACAGGGGTTCTCAGATTCGATATTATGAAGATGTGGAGGTCGGTCAACCAATAGAACCTGTATTGAAAGGCCCTCTTGGAATAACAGATGAGATTGCCTATCTTATTGGTGGGGGCGCCCCCATTCCGAGATTAGCAGCCCATGGTGTGGCATTACGTCAATATAAGCGACATCCGGTCTGGGCATTTAGGGACCATCAAACACATGCAAAGGAGCCGATATTCGCTGTTCATTACAACAAGGAAGCCGCCCATGCCATGGGGTTACCTTTGGCCTATGATGTAGGTGTTCAAAGGCATTGTTGGCAAATCCACATGTTGACAAACTGGATAGGCGATGATGGCTGGCTCAAAAAAAGTCAAATTGAGTTGAGGCGGCATGTTTTTATGTCCGATATCGTCCGATTGAAGGGGAAGATAACCCAAAAATATAGAGATGAGAATGGTGAGTGTTGCGTGGATATAGAAGCAGAAGCTATTAACCAAAGAGGAGAGAATGTCATGCCGGGTCAGGCAACAGTAATTCTTCCATCCAGGGAAGAAGGTACTTTTCCTCTTGATAGGAGACTGAGTTCGGAATGAAGAATAGACGGGAGAATCAAAATGATAATTCTTGTAAGGAAATCTTGTTTTTATATTCTTTCATCTCCAAGCCAGAAAAGTTTTAGAAACAGAAAGGAGACGGTACGTTTTGGATAAAGAAAAATGGTATGTTCTAAATTACAAAACATATGAGGATTCAAAGAAGAGGTTCACTTGAAAGGAGAGGTGAGCTCTTTTTAATGGGACAGAAGATAATTTTAATATCGCGTCTGAATGCATTGATCGTCACTCAAGTTGTTTTGAATGAGGATGTAGAAACATCTAATGGACTTTCGAAAGAGGTCATGATCTTTGTCAAGACCAAGCTTAGCAAGTATGAATACCCAAGGGAAATCGATTTCATTGACGAAATCCCAAAACCCCTGACGGAAAAATCAAAAGAAAGGAATTAAAGAAAAAGGAACAAGAAAGCAAACAAAAGTTTATTTAATAAAATAACAGCCATTGGTATAAAGTGTGATAGGGTCAGGCTCGAAAGCATCACTCTGATTAACTTCTTGACCCTGTAAAGACACCGCGATCTTTTTCTACATCCTTAATCAGACTGAAGGGCACATTGAATACCGTCTGAATGGAGAAATATTCGTATCGAGGAAACAGGTCTTGACTTACCTTTAATAAAATTTAAGACTTATGTCAGAAATTGATTTCTGGAGAAAGTACATCTTTTTTCCAGAGCGAGAGCTTTGGGTCTGGCCTGAAGATTACAACCTTAAGTATGAAGAGGTTTGGTTTAAGGCTTTGGATGGGGTTCCTCTTTATGGGTGGTGGATTCCCCGAGGAATATTTGTAGTGCTATTTGCTCATGGAAATGGAGGTAACATCTCTCATCGGGTTGATATCGCAGCAAAGTTTTACGATTGGGGATTTTCTGTTTTTCTATTTGATTACCGAGGATATGGAAAAAGTGAAGGGAGACCCACCGAAAAGGGAACTTATAAAGACGCAGGAGGGGCCGTTGAATACCTGCGTGAGAAACTTGGTATTCCTTTAACAAGAATTGTTCCTGTCGGAGAATCCATGGGAGGGGCAGTCGTTGTGCAATTATGTATTCGATATGATTTCTGTACAATGGTGCTTATTTCTTCAGCCACCAGCCTTTCTCAGGTTATGTCCCACCTTTATCCAGATCGTAAGTTAAATGAAAGATTTACTAAGATTTATAATTCATCAAAAAAGATATCCAAAATCCGTTCACCCACGTTGATCATCCATGGAGACATGGATGAATTAGTTCCATTCACCCAGGGTGAGGAACTTTTTCGGCAGGCAAACCCTCCAAAAGAATTTTACCGAGTAAGAGGTGCGGGCCATAACAATATTTATGAAATAGGTGGGAAAAGACTTTTTAAATGCATTAGAGATTTTGTTTATCAGCACAATTTTTGAAGCTCTGATGGGCGAACTGTTTGAGAAGCGTATGGGCGCTGAAGTGCGGGTCTGTGGGAGCTGGAGCTCCATAACATCAACCTCTGTCAGCAGATGAGATGGGAAAGAACTAATTCGACGGTCGGGCAGACCGGCAGCTATCGCCTGGTCAAGGTAAACATTGATGGTATTGCGCATCCGAGTCTCAAGAACTTCCTTCATGGCTTGACGGGCGGCGAGGTGACATTCTTCCTACCGGGTATCAATCGCCATATGTTTGGTCTCTTTAAAAGCTTTGTGAATGCTTGTCATCGCTGTCGGGGCATGAGGTGTCTCCTATTAGTAGTTCCTGGGTAAAATGACTTAATAGCGTACCCCATTTCTTTTTCCTGAAAGAACCCTCAATACACTCATAAGTAAAAACATTTCAAAGAATCTAAGATGTAGAGTTTTTAAAGCTCAAAAAATGACCCTTTCATTTGTCCTACAATCTATTTTCTCTGCGCTGAACATGTCTCAGTATCCCTCCGATACATGAGTCATACATCACCTATTTTGAGGAGGGTGAGAAAAAAGAGCAACCTAGTAGAATTTGGTGGCTGGACGGGGAGACACTGTCAGCGTAATTCTATTTTGGGACAAAAAAATATGATATGACGACTCAAAAAATACTGAAAATATTAATCCGTGATTTTATCTTCACTTTTTTTGCTCAATTCATTCTTACATTTGTTTTAAACAGTCTTATTCCAACTCTCCCAATCTATCTTTTGAGATCGGGATTTAGTGAAATGGAGATTGGGGTTCTCATTAGAAGTTTCGCTTGGTCTTCACTGATCCTCCGACCTTTTGTCGGAAGAGCTCTTTCAGAAATCTCTGAAAAAAATTTATGACCATTGGGTCCCTCCTATTTGCCCTCACTTCCATCACCTATATTTTAACTCCCCGTTTTTGGCCTTTTTTGATCGTAAGGGTCTTCCAGGGAATTGGATACGCCTTCTTTCATACCGCCTCCTATACATTGATCGCCAATATCAGCTCAGATGCTCATCTGGGACAGAGCCTCAGTTATTTTACTCAATCCTTCACCGTCTCCAGCGCCTTAGCTCCTCCCCTTGGGATATTCCTTATTAACCACTATAGTTTCACCCTCATGTTCTGGATCTACCTGGGTCTATCATTATGTTCACTCTTCACTACTCTTAAGTTAGGAAAGAGACAGGTTGTTCCATTGAGAAATGACTCCACTGAGGACCGTTTCTTTCTCAATTGGAAAGCAATTCCACCGTCTATCGTTAATTCCCTTTCCTTTTTCACCTGGGGATCTTTAACCACCTTTTTCCCTCTTTATGCAATAAATCATGGGGTGGCTAATCCTGGATTTTTCTTTTCCATCGTAGCTATGATGCTTATTTAGGGTCGTCTTTTGGGTAGGAAGATATTGGATCTCTATAGCAGAGAGAGAATCATCTTACCTTGCCTTATCACTTCCATCATTTCGATCATCATCCTCGCTTTTTCAAAAACTCTACCAGCATTTATTCTTGTCGCGATGATCTGGGGTATTGGGTATACATTTCTAATGCCTTCTTTAATCGTCCTTGCTCTTGATCGTGTAGGTTCTTCTCCAGGTCCAGTGATGGGTACGTTCACGGCAATCACGGATTTAGGGATTAGCCTGGGCCCAATGGTTATGGGGACCATCATTCATATGGCTAACTATCCAGTGATGTTCCTCTGTTTAGCCATTATTGGCGCCATCAATTTCAGTTATTTCTATTTTTTTGTGAGAAAAATGGGGATGGAAGATTGTAGGCAATTATTCAGGTGTCAATGATATCTATTTCATTAAGGGAAAAAGGGAGGGACTAAAAAATAAATTCATATTAAATTGCCAAAGACCAACGCATTATCGGTTTCCTTATTCCAAAATTGGAAAATGGTATAGGCGAAGTTTAAAGGAAGGCCAATCTGTTTTGAGGGGTGCAGGGAAAAGTTTGTAAGATAGGCGAGAGGCAACCTAAAAATATTCATAACCCTCAAAATCAAGACAATTTATATTCAACAAAACAACGGGTACACAACGAATACATAACCTTGACATCCCTACCAATTCATAATATCCTCTTCATCGCTGCGTCTTCTTTCTTAGCAGATCAAAAAATCATTATCCGAAGGGCCACTATTAAAATTTCAACTACTTTTAGCAAGTATTCAAGTGGGGGTTAATATCTTTTTTTGGTGTTTTATAATTGGGCAAATTATGTTAAAGGATTGAATGATGGAGAAGATCTAAGAAACAGTTGGCTTGGTTAACTTATTTTTTTTTAATAAAGATTAATTTGAAGAAAAAGGGTGACAAAGTCTATGTTTGAGATATCTAAGGAAGTATTGTTACAGAGTATCATTAATGGACTCGTTCTTGGTTGGATCTATGTGTTGATGGCGCTTGGATTAAGTTTAATATTGAGTATTACGAGCATCTTGCAATTTGCGCATGGTGAAGTCTATATGTTGGGAGCTTATATCGTTTATTATCTCTCTGTAATTTCTGGAATAAATTTTTTCGTCGCTATATTCATTAGTGTGGCGCTGATGGCGGTCTTAGGGCTCCTTTTAGAACGGTTTTTTTTCCGGCCTCTTCGTGGTGAATTCCTTCCTCCCATGATTGTCGCATTAGGACTGATGATCCTTCTACAATCTGGAGTCACTGTGGGTTTTGGTATTAATCCAAAATCAATCCCAAGTTTTGCTCCAGGTAGTATCAAGATTCTGGGCACGATGATTGGGGTTGACAGAGCCGTTGCTGCTGGGATCAGCATAGCTCTCGCGCTGCTATTGTTTCTTTTTCTTAAAATATCGAAGTATGGTCTTGCATTAACCGCAGCTTCTCAACATCGCGAGGCGAGCATTTTACAAGGCATCGGTCCCGATCGAATGTCGGCATTGGCAATGGCCGTTGGAAGTGCTTTAGCTGCGACGGGTGGAGCCTTGATGGGAGCTATATTAGTCTTGAATCCTTTTATGGGAAGTACAGCGTTGATAAAGGGACTTATCATCATTGTCTTGGGTGGAATGGGAAGTCTTTTTGGAGGTGTAGTAGGGGGCATCATTCTTGGCTTAATCGATGGTGTCATTCTTGTTGTCTTTGGCCCCGTTGCAGCATCGGTAGCCCCGTTGCTTCTCGTGGCTGTCATATTAGTAATCAAACCCCAGGGGTTATTTGGCCATGAGTTCTAAGAAACAAGCTATCGATAGATATAGTGTCATATCCTTCATCATTTGCCTATTCATAGCCCCTCTATTCTTGAGGAATAATTATTGGCTTCATGTACTAGGGATAACAGGAATCAATATCATTCTTGTTTCCAGCTTGCATACCATTAGAAGCACAGGTGAAATTTCGATGGGTACTGGCGGTTTCATGGCTTTAGGTGCCTATACGTCCGCTCTTTTGGCAATGAAAGTAGGACTCTGTTTCTGGCTAACGATGTTACTGGCCGGCATTCTATGTGCAGCTGTTGCTGTCATCTTAGGCTACCCTTTTATGAGGACAAAGGGCATATATTTCAGCATCCTGACCCTAGTGACTGGCGAGGTGTTTCGATTAATTGCGTGGTACTACCGTAGTCTCACGGGTGGATCAGTGGGCCTGTCAGGTATTCCAGGACCTAATCCAATCACAATTCCTGGAATAACCACCATCATGTTTGATACTAAAGTGGACTATTATTACCTTATCTTGGTGATTGCACTTTTATCTCTTCTCATCCTTTTTCGACTTCAGACCTCTCAAGTTGGCTTCGTATGGAGTACGATACGGGAAACGGATCATTTAGCGGCATCGGTTGGAATTAATGTTCTCCAATACAAAATCTTCGCTTTTGGAATCGGGTCTTTTTTTACAGGTATCGCAGGCGCTCTGTTCGCACACTTCATGCACCTGCTGGCAGCGGATGCAACTGGGAAATTCGGGATGACTACCTCAATTTATATTCTTATCTATATGGTTTTTGGTGGAGAGGGGAAGTTCATGGGGCCTGTGATTGGTGCGTTCATCCTAACAATATTGCCTGAGACTTTTCGGGCAATGAAAGAATATCAACCGGTCATCTTTGGGGCATTGGTTATCCTTATTGTCTTTTTTATACCCCAGGGAATTATTGCTCTTCCCGATCGAATTTTGTTGTGGCGAAGAAGGAAGAAGACGTCTTAAAAAAATATAACGGCACGCATTCTGTTGAAGCGTGGTTGGAAAGTCGACAAGGAAATGGAACCTATTCTTCAGCTTATTAATTTGACAAAATACTTTGGTGGTTTAGGGGCCGTGGTTGACCTGAATCTAGAAGTCAACCAAGGAGAGATCCTTGGGCTGATTGGTCCAAACGGAGCTGGGAAAACAACTGTCATTAATATGATCGCAGGCGCCTTGCATCCCTCCAGGGGAAAACTCATCTTCAAAGGGGAAGATGTGACTCATCTACCACCTCACCGTATCGCCGAAAAAGGTATAGGAAGAATTTTCCAATCAAATACCCTTTTTCAGCATTGGTCCGTAATCGCAAATGTTCGGGTGGGCCTCCACTTACACAGGAACATAGATTTCTTAAGCGGCTTCCTCGGACTCTCCTATGCTCGCAAACGGGAAGATATCCTATATGAAAAGGCTTCGGAGATCTTGAGTTTTGTGGGGCTCTTTATAAAGAAAGATCAGTTGGCGATAAGTCTGCCTCATGGAAATCAACGGGCTCTGTGTTTAGCTGTTACCCTTGCGCTCAGGCCGACTCTCTTACTTTTAGATGAACCAGTTACAGGGATGAATGCTGAGGAAGTCAGTACGATGCTCTCTCTCATCCGTGCACTTCGAGACGAGAAGGGAATCACGTGCATTATGGTGGAACATAATATGAAAGCGGTGATGGGGCTTTGCGACCGTATCGCAGTACTCGATTACGGAAAAAAGATAGCAGAAGGTTCACCCGGGGAAGTGAGCGGAAACCCGGCAGTGATTGAAGCGTATTTGGGAGTGGAACAGGATGCTTCTTGAAATTAAAAACTTAACTGTTCACTATGGTGGGGTAGAGGCTCTTAGAGCGGTCTCTCTTAAAGTAGAAAAAGGTGAAATCGTTACCCTTGTTGGTAACAACGGATCAGGAAAAAGTACTACTCTGAGGACTATTTCTGGATTAAAGATTCCGACTTCAGGCGAGGTTTGGTTCAAAGAGAAGAGAATTGATCATTTACTTCCTCAAGATATCGTCAAGTTGGGAATTGGCCATGTCCCGGAAGGGAGAAATCCTTTCCCTTATATGACCGTCATGCAGAACCTCAAGGTGGGTTCTTATATGCGTAACGATAAGGAAGGAATTCGCAAAGATTTGGAACATCTGTTTGAATACTTCCCTATTTTGCGAGAAAGAAGGAAGCAGCAGGCCAGAACATTAAGCGGGGGAGAGCAGCAGATGTTGGTAATTGCCCGCGCTTTGATGGGAAAGCCACAGTTGCTTCTGCTGGATGAACCTTCTTTAGGGCTTTCACCGATGATGGTTCAAACGATAGGCAAAATTGTTCTTGATATCAACCGGGATGGGACAAGTATTCTTTTAGTAGAACAGAATGCCCGACTAGCGCTTCGGTTGGCCAACAAGGGTTATGTGCTAGAGACGGGATGTATCGTGCTTCAAGGAGAGGGTATGGATCTGTTACGAAGTGAGCATGTGAAAAAGGCTTATCTAGGAGGTTAGTGGCTTAACTTCAAAAGAATTTCTTCAAGATGAGGCTCGTTCTTGAACGAGCCTCATCCTTTCTCATCCAAAAGATTTACAACCCAGGAGCCCTTTTCATTTAGAATGAAAACCAAGCCCTTATGGGAGATTAGGTAGAGTTAGGCCGAGAAGTTCTATTTTCCCGTTTTTAATCAGGCTTAGGGGAATCGGTCTTACCAGGGCTTTGTTGACTCCAAAGGTTTTCAATCCTCCCATGTGGGCCGGACCAAAAACGGTCTGGAGATCCCCAGTTTTGGTTAAGGCCTCGAAACTTTTCGCCACTACTTCGGCATCCAAACTCCCTGCTTTGCTAATGCCTTGGCACAGAGTCCAGGTTACATCAAAAGCGAGCAAGCTGTCGGAAACAAAAGGTTCTGTGTATTTTTTCTTCCATCCTTTTTCAACTTCTTGCATCATTGGTGTTATATTTTTTTGACTTGTAATATCTACTCCAGCACCAAAAATATCATTACTCTTCTCGGCACCTACTGCACGGAAGATGATGGCAGGGTCAATCGGAGAATGGTAAAAGATAGGTCCTTTGAATCCCAGCTCGCGTGCAGCCTTAATATGCAGGCTTGCGTGGTCAGGGGGACAACTACCGAGGTCAATGGCATCTGGCTTGTAACTCAGTACCCGGGTCTGGACAGGGTAGAGGTCAAAACTCTCTAGAGGGTAAAGCTCAACAGCCAAAGTCTTGATTCCATGCTTTTCAGCTATGGACTTCCTGTGAGCAATCACTGGGTCTAGACCGATATCCATTTCAGCCATGACAACAGTCTTTACCGTTGGGTAAGCCTTCACCAAATAGTCGTACATGATGGGATGCACCATATTATTTTGGATTCCAAGTCTAACCTTAAGGGATCGATTTGGACTAATGTCTGCTGGACTACCTGGGATATTAAGGAAGGATAAGGCATGAAGTGCTTTTGCAGGTGAAGCCACACCATAAATGGCCTCTCCGCAAGGATCAAGAATCTCCCCAATGATAAACTTCACTTTATCCTGGTTGACGAGCTTCATAGCCGAAGATGCGGCGGCTTCAGGATTCATTTTACTATCCTCATTTATCATTTGGATCCGAAACTTTTCCTTGCCAATGGTGAGTCCACCCTTACCATTGATCCAGTCAGCAAAGATATCGTATCCACGAGCCCAAGCGAGTCCGACGGTAGCCTGGGGTCCAGAAATTGGCATGGCACTACCAATCTTCAGAATTTTACTAGGTTCCGCTGACATAGCGCCACTTACCAGGAAAAGGGTGAAGGTAAACAGAAAAATCGTGAAACCTACAATTCCCATAACGAATCGTCCTCTTCTCTTCGCATCCATTGTCTTCTCCTCCATTAGAATTTTTTTCCCCTCTGTGTCCAGTCCTTTTTCTGCGTATATGCACCACTTCATTAACTTCAATGCAAAACTACTATACTCCTTTGTCCTTGTCAAGTGGTAAAGAATTTTATTCACTTTGATGGCTTGACAAGAGTGAGAAGATTCCATTAATATTAGCCCGAAATAATGGGGGTGAAAAATGGGTGAGCATGCCCGAAAAATAAAAGTTTCGCTAATCCAATCAGGGCCGATGACGGATGACATCGAGCAAAATGTAACAGAGCTTCTTGAAATTGCGGATCGGGTAGGGGAAAGGGAGCACCCCGATTTCTTATTGTATGGAGAGCTGAGCTACCTGCCTTATATTGGAGCGGTTCACGAGAAAAAATATTTCAATTGGGCTGAATCGATACCGGGAAACACGACAAAACGCTTTGCAGAAAAAGCTAAAAAGCATGAAATGTGCATACTACTTGGTGTTTTTGAGAAGAGTGAGAATCAGAACATCTTTTATAATAGCACAGTTGTTTTAGGTCCAAACGGTAATATCATAGAGGGTGCTTTCCAAGACGGCAGAAAGGTCTTGCGCTATAACAAAAGTCATATCCCATATCATGTGTCTGAACGGCTTAAATATTTCGGTAGGAAATCTTATTTCCCTCCCAGTTGGGGTTTATCTATTCCATCCCCTCCGGAATACCGATATGATGAAACTTTCTACTTCACTCCAGGCGATGGCTGGCCCATATTCAATACACCTAAGGCAAGGATAGGAATAACCACTTGCTTTGACCGACATTTCCCAGAGCCGTATCGAATACTGGCCCTGCAAGGGGCTGAGATCATTTTCACTGCGTCAGTGGCAATGGCTTTTAGTGCGGAAAAAGGAGCGAGCATGGCGGAGACCTATCTGATCGAACTTCAAATTCGGGCTTTAGAGAATTCTGTATGGCTCGTCACCGTTAATAAAGCAGGTACCGAAAATTTACAGGGGCAATTGACGCATTGTTATGGTAATAGTGCCGTTATCCATCCTACCGGGAAGATCATGGCCCGGGGTTCTAATGACAGACCGGAAGTCATCAACTACGAATTAGATTTGGAAGATGTGAATATGACACGCTGTCTCCTTCCGTTGTTTCCATCTCGGAGACCAGATCTTTATAAATTGATCGTAGAGAAATGATCTTGAAGTTTCAGTTCTATAACCCTGATGAATAGATTAAGGGATTAAGTTAGGAGGAACTAATATGCCAATCGACGCGATAATAAAAAATTGTAAAGTAGTGACTCCAGAGGAAAAAATATCAGTTGGACTTGCCATCCACAATGGAAAGATAGTGGCCATTACTTCGGATAACTATTTGCCTCCTGCCTACGAAACAATAGACGCCGGAGGGAAATATGTCATTCCGGGAGTGATTGACGTTCATGTCCATTATGGAGTCTACCACCCGTTTGAAGAAGAGATTCATGACATGGCTGTGGCTCCTTATGGGGGTACAACTACGGTTGGCAGTTTTGTAAATTTCGGAGCTTCATCTCAAAAGGGTTCATATACCAAATTATTCAATCGATGGAAAGACACCTGGGAAAAAAATACCGTCGTGGATACGTTCTTCCACGGAGGTATGACTTCTCAGATTATTATTGATGAAGTGGAAAGCAATGCCAAACAATTCGGCATAACGTCCTACAAGATCTTGATGACCTGTAAAGGGGATGAGATCGCGATTATTGGGGGGGATCCTGTCGATGACGGCTTTCTTTGGGCAAGTTTTAGGAGCGTTGCCAAATTAGGCAAGGCCGGTAGAATTATGCTCCATGCAGAAAATATTGATATCTGCACACGACTATTACCTATTGTTAAAAGCACAGGGAGGCAAGACTTGGCGGCTTGGGCAGAGGCGCGCCCAGGTTTTTGTGAAACCTTAGATGTGATACGCGCCATTTCGATCGGGAAAGTGGCTCAATGCCCTCTTTATTTCGTTCATCTTCATCATCCTGACAGTATTGGAGTTATTGTCAAAGCTCGAGCGGAAGGAGTTAATGTTGTTGCAGAAACTTGTCCTCAGTATTTAGTCCTCAACAGTTCTTCTTCCATCCCAGGCGCTTTGGGTAAGATCGCTCCCGCCTTACGGGATAAAACATGCAACGAAAAGCTTTGGGAATATATCAACAGAGATGCCATCTCATGCATAGGGAGTGACCATTGTTCAACGACGAAAGCGATGAAGAAGGATCTATGGACAGCGGCGCCTGGAATGCCAGGTTTGGAGACTTTCTTGCCGATCATGCTAAGTGAAGGGGTCAACAAAGGGAGGATTACTTTGGAAAAGCTGGTCCAGGTGCTCTGTTATAATAATGCCAAGGTGTTTGGTATCTACCCCCAGAAGGGAACCATTCAGATAGGATCAGATGCAGACCTTGTCATCGTAGACCTTGAGAAAAAGGTAAGGTTTAGCGCTGCCCAACAGCATTACAAATTTAGTGATTTCACACCTTATGAAGGATGGGAGATTAAGGGATGGCCTGTCCTCACGATGGTGAGGGGGAAGGTTGTCGTTAAGAATGGTGAAATGATGGCCAAACCAGGATGGGGGAAATACATACCCCGTTCCTTTGGTGAATGAGAGATTAGACCTGAAGAATAGTCCTTAGTCGAGCGGGATCTTATACTTTTTATTCCTACCTCCCTGAACGATAACCAGAGAATTAGATTTGAGACTAAAAAATCATCCTATTTGAAAATGAATTCGTCAATCGGGTAACTTTGTGGAAAAACTCATGGGTCATAAACGAATTGGGATTGTGGGTGGAATTGGTCCTTCTGCAACAGTTCTATATTATCGGGGGATCATTGAAGAGTATCAGAAAAGAAAGGGAGATCAGCATTTCCCTGAGATGGTGATTCATACCCTCGACTATTCAGAAGTGAACGATCATCTCATCAAAGGTAAGTTAAGAGAGTTAGCTGATCAACTGGTAAGCGTTATTGAGGGACTCCAGAGAGCGGGATGCCATTTTGGGCTCTTTTCTTGCAATGCCTTACATCTAGTGTTTGATCAAGTTCAACAACAAGTTTCGCTCCCGATGCTCAGCATCGTCAAATGTGTCCTGGAAGAAATTAAACGACGAAAGATTAAGAAAGTAGGTCTGATCGGAACCACTTTTGTGATGCAGAGTGGGTTGTATTCACACCCATTGCAGCAGGCAGGGATCGAGTGCATCGTGCCCGATGAAAGAGAACAAGAATGGATCATGGAAGCAATTCAAAAAGATTTGCAAAAGTATTTGGTTCCGAAGGGGACGATTTCTCGACTTGTAAAAGACGTAGAGAGACTTAAGAAACAGGGGGCAGAAGGGGTCATTCTTGGGTGTACGGATCTGCCTGTAGCCATTACAGAAAGAAACTGCCCAGTTCTTATGTTTGACTCGACGGCTATTCATGTGAAGGCCATTCTTGATCGCGCTCTGGGCATTGTAAAGAGAAGAGGGGGATGTGATGAGAAAAGGTAAGAAGATGTGGTTAAATGGACGGATAGTAGATTGGGAGGAAGTTAAGGTTCATGTGATTAGCGATACATTTAATTATGGATATGGTTGTTTCGAAGGCATCCGATGTTATAAAACTCCAAAGGGAAGAGCTGTCTTCAGACTTCGTGAGCATATTGATCGGTTATTTAACTCTGCCCGGATCCTTTATCTTAATATTCCTTACTCGCGAGACGATCTAATCACCGCCGTCGTCGAATCGGTTCGGGCCAATGACTTTGAATCATGCTATATAAGGCCCCTCGTCTATGTGAGCACTTATGCGGAGAATACCTGGGATTTCAGGAATGCAAAGGTCGATGTCGCCGTTGCTGTTTGGGATTGGGGGGACTACATCAGTAAGGATGCCCTTGCCCAAGGGATTCGGGTAAAGACAAGTTCAATTACACGTCATCATATTAATGTGATTATGACCAAGGCGAAGGCGAATGCAAATTATATTAATTGTATAATGGCACGGGGAGAGGCGCTTCGGGCGGGATTTGATGAGGCTCTATTACTTGACGTGAATGGTTGTGTTGCTGAAGGCCCCGTTGAAATTATCTTTATGGTCAAGAAGGGAGAACTCATTACTCCTCCTCTTACTTATATTCTTGAGGGGATTACCAGGGATTCGGTTTTGACATTGGCGAAGGACCAAGGGATCACCTGTCGTGAAACATATTTTACTCGTGACCAGTTGTATGGTGCTGAAGAAGCATTTTTCTGTGGGACGGCGGCTGAAGTGACCCCGATCCGTGAAATCGACTATATTCCTATTGGAAATGGAAAAGTGGGGCCAATGACAAAAAAAATCATAGATCTATATTTCAATGTCGCCCGTGGGAAAGTGGAGAAATATTCTGAATGGCTTCATGTCGTCTAATCTCGTGAATCATCTCCTTTTAATCGAGGCTTCAAAACTCTTGCCAACGGTTTCATTTAAGCTTGAGAGACAGACTCATATTTAATCATTTAATACTTTTAAAAAAAGATCCCCTTTTTCTCAATGGCTAAGATAAGCTACGATCCTCCAGAATAACTTGATCTACGATCTCCCAAGAGGATACATCCCACTTTAAGAAGTTATTATGGGGCCTTTCCTTAAAATTTTGGATTTGTAAGATTTAACCACTTTTTGTCAAATATTCTTTTTGTTTGATCTGGAACACTTTCTGGAGGAGGGTTTTCTTTATTTTTAATGAAGGTCATTATATTAAAGTATGACCATAGGTAAGTAAGACCTTTACTTAGATAAAATATCTGATCTTGGTATGAAAAAGGGAGAAAAGGGGGAGAAATTTTTCCAGAAATTGCATAGAAAAATGGAGAAAAAAAGGGATAATTAGGGGGCGAA
>Ga0299912_10001430_pt1 | contig 19215 bp, 15 predicted proteins | sample RVTome_2_FD_207667 | JGI IMG/M metagenome (GOLD analysis project Ga0299912, IMG submission 207667) | Soil microbial communities from uranium-contaminated site in the Upper Colorado River Basin, Wyoming, United States - RVT95D214 (version 2) ... | reverse complement strand
TGATGTTGTCTTTCATTCGAGGACGTCTGAGGTAGAGATAGCGATACTTTAGACTCAGGTTTTCGTCGACTTCCACGTCCTCATTTATATAGAACGGCGGCGTCTTGGCTGTATTAAGGATTTCAATTTCGCTGGCAATGACTTCGATTTTGCCCGTGGGCAGCTTCAAATTCTCCGTGCCCTTAGGACGTTTCTCTACTTTGCCAGTTATCTTAGCCACATATTCATTGCGTAGCTCGTTGGCTGTTTTGTGTGCCTTTTTCGACGTTTCCGGGTTGAAGACCACCTGGGCTATACCCTCTTTATCTCTCAGGTCGATGAATATCAGCCCGCCGTGGTCACGCCGTCGATGTACCCATCCGGCCAGAGTTACTTCGTGTCCGATATGTTTTTCTGTTAGTGCGCCGCAGCTGTGGCTTTTAAGCAAGTAGACCTCCCGACGTGTCCGAACATTATAACCCAAGGCAGCCTCATGTTCAATGTAATTACATTTTGAGGGTTACGCATAGACAATGACCTCAAGCTATTGCCTTTCTGTTTCTTTAACGAATAAAAAACGGCCTCCAGGTATGTGACCCTGAGGCCATTGAGCTAAGAACCCACATATGCTTAGCAGACTTTGTACTAAGCGAGATTCTTCAGCCGCTCCGCCTCAAAATTACCTTAGCCGACTGGTTGGACTCGACAGGGTAGCAGCTTGTGCTCGGCTAACTTTTACTGGCCGCGTTTCGCCTTGATTGTATTCATGAACAGGTCGCAGGCTTCAGTATAAAGACCCGATTTGACCTGTGCCGTATCGCCCAAATCCATATATTGTCCGGCACTGGCATCGTAGGCTGGCCATTGAGTCAATCCCGCCTTGTTGGGGTCGCCGGCGGTGGCAAAAGTTGTCCAGTAGTCCATCACAGTTCCTGAGAGTGCTCTGTCGGCACTGTTGAAGTAGGCCTCTGCCTTTAGAGGTGACAGTATAGGTCTAAAATTGCCGAAGACATAATTTATGTCCAGCGCGTGAAAGGCGCCAAGCGCTTTTGCTCCAGGCGGCACACGGGTGAACTGGTAAAAATAAGCCTTGGACTTAACATTACTCATGGCGCCAGCATAGACTTTGGCAGGGCAGGTAAAACTGTAAAGTGTAATAACCTGCTCTTCTGATGCCTTGGCCTCATTATCATTGCTGGCAGGATACATGGTCAGAACCTGCTGCGCTTTATCTCCGAATGTACTGTTTACATATTTTTGGTAAGCATCCAGCGTGGGTCGGCTGAGCATCTGGAATAGAGCCCATTCATCTGCAGTAGAACCAATCAGCAGAGGAACATCTTGTTGCTTGCCGGCTTCAAATAGATTGAGTGGCAGGTCAGGTATCACCCAGCCGTCTACACAAAGCACGTAATTGTAACCAGGGTCACCAACCTTAGCAGGTGGTTTCCCCTTGTCCATGACTTCCTGCGCGCTCTTGGCTCGCATACAGGCTATAGGGTCGGGCGCGGTATCGCATCCTAGGTCTTGCGCCAGCTGTTCGCCCATCTTTTCTTGTGCCTGTTGACCATACTTATCTTCCCGGATATCTGCCCAAGCGGTCGACTCATACGGGCTTTCTGATATAGCTCGTTGAAATAGTCCTTTGGCCAGAGGCGACACCATAAGACCAAGCACGCTGATAGCGCCTGCAGATTGGCCAAAAATGGTAACCCGGTTGGGGTCGCCGCCAAAGGCAGCGATGTTTTTCTGCACCCACTGCAGTGCGGCAATCTGGTCAAGTAGCCCATAGTTGCCGGAAGAATTGTGTTCCGATTCTTTAGACAGCAGTGGATGGGCCAGGAATCCGAGCGGGCCTACTCTGTAATTAAAGGTGACCAACACCACGCCTCGACTGGCCAGGTTTACACCATCATACCCGGGACTTGAGCCCTCACCGAAGCGAAGGTAGCCGCCGTAGATCCAGACCATAACCGGCAGCCGGTCACCGGTCATCTTAGCCGGTGTCCAGACGTTGATATACAGGCAGTCTTCACTGGGTTCGGAATAGTACGGAAAACTGGAGCTATAATATCCCATTGGCGCCAGGCCAAACTCTGTGCACCCCTTAATCCCCTGCCAGGATACTGCCGGCTGCGGCGGTTTCCAGCGCAAGTCGCCTACCGGTGGTGCGGCGAAAGGAATGCCTTTGTAGACATGGATATCCTGGTTTTCGCCAACAACTGTCCCAGATATCAGTCCGGTATCGATTTTTAGAGGGTCTGCAAGTGGGACTACTGCCGGAGCACAGGAAACAGCGACGGTAGACAGAAGAACCAAGGCGATAAGTAGGAAGCTAGTGAACCTTTTCATTACATCCCTCCTTGCAGTGTGGTTTCCCCAAATTTCCGGGCGTCCGGCATAATTTACCGCTAACCATTTCTATTGTCAATCGGTCTTTCAGCAGTTTTAAAAAATATCTCCCGAGGGTAGATGGAGGGGCTGACGTCTCGGTGAGTCCAGCCACTTTTGCTTCTGGGCAAGCCTGACTTCCTCATCGGTAACACGGTATTGTCTCAGAAAGTCACTCCTGAAGGCGACAAAAGTGCCCTGCTGAATAGCAGTGTGTATTTTGTTTATAAGCCTGGTGATAAAGCGCAGGTTATGTATGGTAGCCAGCCTGTAAGCCAGCAGCTCTTCGCATTTAAACAGGTGGTGAAGGTAAGCAGCGGAGAAGGTGCGGCAGGTATAGCAATCACAATCAGAATCTACAGGCCCCTTCTTTGTCTTGTAGACGGCTTTTCTTATATTTTGCCTGCCCTGCAGAGTGAAAAGAGCACCGTTCCGAGCTACTCTGGTCGGCAGCGCGCTATCGAAAAGGTCGATGCCGCGGCTGACGCCTTCAACTATGTCCTCAGGTGAGCCGACGCCCATGAGATAGCGCGGCCTGTCTGAAGGCAAGAAAGGCATCGTTTCATCCACCATCGACCATGTCAGTTCTTTAGCTTCTCCCAGGCTCAGACCTCCGATGGCATAGCCGGGGAAATCCAGCGAGGTGATGGCCTTCGCCGACCGCTGCCGAAGCTGAGGCGATGTGCCTCCCTGGACAATACCAAAGAGCAGCTGGTCAGAGCTTTGGTGGTGCTTGCAGCACCTCTCCGCCCATTTAGAAGTTCTATCCACAGCTTCGCGCACCTTCGCCAGGCTGGCGTCATATGCCGGGCATTCGTCCAGCATCATGATGATGTCGGCGCCCAGCTTCTGTTGAAACTCAATTACCCGCTCCGGCGTAAGACGGTGCTCACTGCCGTCGATATGGGAGCGGAAGGTAACACCATCATCGGTTACCTTACACAAACGTGCCAAGCTGAAAACCTGATAGCCACCGCTGTCGGTCAATATCGGTCCGTCCCAGCCCATATACCGATGCAACCCACCCAGCTTCTCAATGACATCTATGCCCGGCCGAAGATAAAGGTGATAGGTGTTGCTCAGGACTATGGTTACGCCTATATCTTTAAGCTCTTCCGGTGTTAGAGCTTTGACAGTCCCCTGGCTAGCAACCGGCAGGAAAGCCGGTGTGGGCACTATACCATGACCAGTAACCAGCTTTCCCAGGCGTGCCCGCGTATCGGTGCAGGTCTTTACTGCCGTAAAATGCTTTTCTATGGCTCAAACCCTCGACTTTTTATGGGATAGTCGGCGGAGACTTAGAGACTGGCTCTCGTCCGACAATAATCTATGTATTTTCGGATGGCCTTAGCTGCTTCAGCCATTGTTGAATAGGTCGGAACCCGGGCACTGGCATACTTAGCTCTCAGTTCGGCGAGTATCTTCCAGCGTTGATACGATTGAAGGTCAGCACCAGCTGCCTCGCTGTGTACCACGGCAATCATGGGTTTTAATTTCATATTGTACAGGTTGATAAATAATTCGGACTGGCCGACAGCCAGGCCGCTCCATAGCTCGGTTAAAAAGGGGTTATCGTCGCTGAATTCATTGATAAGGAAATCGAAGTGCGGACTGGCAGCCATCAATCTGGGCAGCTCTCTGAGTATCTCGGCAAAACCGACGGATACCGCGCTCATTATAGAGATGTCGACAGGATTTCCTATCCAGTCCCATATTTCGGGTGCCTTGATTTTCAGTTCTTTCCTGATTTCAGCGGGCATCGGCAGCACCGTAAGGCCGGCCTCTTCACAGATGTCGGCAGACATTACCGATAGTCCGCCACCGGCACTCATTATGCCGACCCTGTACCCTGTAATCGGTGGTATGAAGGAGACGGCAACCAGCAGGTCGACTAGCTCGGGTAAGTCCTGGACGGGTATAACCCCAGTTCTTTTGAAGACCGTTTCCCAGACGTGGTTCGAGCCGGCAATGGCAGCCGTATGTGAGGTAACGGCCTTAGAACCGGCTACGCCCCGCCCGCCCTTTATGGCAATTACAGGTTTAACACGGGCGGCGTTGCTTAAAGCATCGAGAAACTTTCTGCCGTCTTTGACACCTTCGAAGTAGGCGGCGATTATCTCGGTCTCATCATCCTGAGCCAGGTAATTTAAGAAATCGCTTTCATCAATATCCAGTGCATTGCCGTAGCTGATGACCTTGCTGAAACGTAGACCGCGCAGCTCTCCGTAACGGATGAGCATGGTGGAGGAACCGCCGCTTTGAAACACAGCGCCGATATTTCCCGCTTCTTTGGGCAAGTTATAGCCGTTGGCTATCCTGCCACGTGGGTAGTAAATGCCCATGCAGTTCGGGCCGATGAGACGGATGTTGAGCTTTCTGGCTGCCTTTAGAATCTCGGCTTCGAGCTTCACGGCTTCTTTTCGGCCTGTCTCGCTGAGGCGAGCTGTAACCAGGTGAACGATTTTCACTCCTTTGGCCGGGCATTCAGCAAGCAAGTTCAGAACCATAGATGCCGGCAGACAGCAGATAACATAGTCAACCTGTCCCGGAATGCTCTTTAAATTCGGGTAAGCTTTAAGGCCGAATATGGACTCTTTATTGGGGTTCACCGGGTAAATATGCCCGGTATAGTTATAGTCCAGTAGATGCCGGAAAAACTGGTGGCCGAAAGAAAAAGGGTCTTCCGAGGCGCCGGCTACGGCAATAGATTCAGGATGAAAGGCAGTTTCCAGTATTTCTCTTAGACTGGCATCCATATTTACATTAACCAAATATCCAGGCTCATGCTCAAGAAAATGATGCCCAGATAGGGAAATGCAGATAGTTTATATACCCGCCAGGCGGCCGTAGATGTCATGGAGAACAGCAGGCGGGCATTAGCGTAAATCATCAAGGCACCGAGCATATTGGCCAAAATCAGATACAGCAGATGAAATCCGCCGTCCACGTAAATGAGCATAGAAACCATGTACAGCAGTATGGATAAGCCGAAAAGTATTTTGACCACATCTTTGACCTTCCAGCTCAGTGGGAAATAATGCAAACCGGCGCCTAAATAATCTTCCCGGTTGGCAATCATTAAAGTCCAGACGTGAATTGGCGTCCAGATGGCCACCAGAGTGCACAACAAGAGGATTCTGGTATCAAACGCAGGACTTATAGCCAGCCAGCCGATAAGCACAGGGCTACAGCCGGCAACTATGCCCAGAAAAGTGCACGATATTGTCTTGCGCCATACCGAAGAAGCTATGACACCGATAGCTCCGACCATGAAACAGAGGGGATTCAGCAGCCAGGCTAGGACTAGCCCACCAACTATAAGTCCGATAATGAGCGGGAGAGCTTTTTGCGGCGGGTCGATTCGCCTTGAGGGCAAAGCACGATGGGACGTCCTAGTCATCCTGGCGTCGACTTCACGGTCGAGGTAGTTGGTCAGCCCGTTGGAACCGGCACTGCCTAAAAATAATGCAATCAGGATGAGAATAAAAACGTTTGCCGGCGGATAGCCTCCGGCGGCAATAATGGCTGAGACAATGCCGATAAAAGTCAGCAGGCTGGTCTCTACTGGTTTTAGTACACTGATATAATCCACAAATGTGGCCTGCTTACTCAAGGCTATAGTCAAGGTCTTATCACCTCTCGAAGGACAATCAATATATCTCTTCCCGACACGTCGCTACGTATTACCACCTGGCCGATATCTTCAAGCAGGACCCACCTGATAGTTTTACTTCGCACTTTTTTATCCAGTTCCATGGCCGCCAGGACATCGTTCACAGCTACTCCAGAGCAATCGATGGGTAAACCGAACTTCTGTAAAATGGCTTTATGGCGTTCGACAGCCTTATCTGATAGTAGCTTTAATCGATGGCTCAGTCTGGCTGCAGCCATCACGCCAATGGCCACGGCTTCGCCGTGGAGAAAACAGCCATAATTAGTAGCCGCTTCCAGTCCGTGTGCTACGGTGTGACCGTAGTTCAGAATGGTGCGTTTCCCGGTTTCACGCTCATCTTCGGAGACAACCCGGCATTTAATAGCCGCGCTCCCAGCGATAACACTGGCGGTAATGTCCGGCTTTAATTTAACCAGTTCTCTGGCTTTGTCCTCAAGGAGCTTCAGGAAATCAGCATCGAGAATCAGCCCGTGCTTTATAACCTCGGCCCATCCTGAGGTAAGCTCACGGTGAGGCAGGGTAGTCAAGGTTTTAACGTCGGCCAGGACAAGGCACGGATGGTAAAAGGCGCCTATCAAATTTTTACCACGTGGGTGGTCAACCGCCACCTTGCCGCCAATGCTGGCGTCGGTCATAGCTATCAGGCTGGTGGGTACCTGCAGCCAGGGCAAGCCTCTTAAGAAGGTGGCAGCAACGAACCCCGCCAGGTCGCCAATCATGCCGCCGCCCAGAGCAACTACCACGTCATTCCTCTCTACCCGATGTTCTATAAGGTAATCATAAATTTTAGTAGCCTGACCAATATTCTTTGACTCCTCACCCGCCGGAACTACACAGGAATTGACGGCAAAGCCGGCTTTTTCCAGCGCTTTCCTGACTTTAGCACCATAGATAGAGAAGACAATTTCATCGCTGATGATGTTAGCCGTGCCGGATAAACCGGCCTGTTTCATCTTCTCTCCCAGCTTGTCCAGCATTCCCCAGCCGACAAATACGGGGTATTCGGCAGTTGGTGTCTGGACTCTACAGGCCAAATCGGCTTCAACGGATTGTTTGTCGCGATGTCTGTTTGCATACTGCCAGCCCTTGATTATCTCCTGGCTGACTTCATCAACGGTCAGGTTATCGGTATGAACCGTCCAGTCAGCGATGGCATAGTAGGATTGGCGTTTGGTTTTAAGCTGCTTAATGCGCTCCAGTGGATTATCGCCGGCCAGTAGAGGGCGGACTACAGGATTAGCCGAGTAAAGAGTGTCATGGAGCAAGCGCTGGTATACGGTCTCGGGCTTGGCTTCCAGACAAACAACCATGCTGGTTTCAAGAAGCAGGCTCTGGTTTTTGGGGTCTATGGTAGCACCACCGCCGGTGGCTATGACCATCTGTTCTTTGTGACAGGCCTGCTTTAATACCTGGCTCTCCAGCCGCCTGAATTTCTCCTCGCCGTCCTGTTTGAAGATTTCGGGAATAGTCTTGCCGCTGAGCTTTACTATTTCCTCATCGGTATCTATAAACGTCCAATTCAAGCGCTCAGCTACTTTTTGGGCGACGACAGTTTTACCGGTAGCTGAGAAACCTATTATGGCGATGTTTCTATTTTCTTTTAGACGCCGCATGACGGTTGTGTGAGTAAGCAGAGCTAATATAGTTTTTATAGTTCGCCAGAGTCTCTTTCAAATGATCGCCGCCAAACTTTTCTAGCATGGCATTTGCCAGGACGACAGCCAGCATGGCTTCACCGATGACACCGGCAGCAGGCACGACGCATATATCGCTGCGCTCATAATGAGCCTCAGCTTTCTTTCCAGTTTTCAGGTCTATGGACGGCAGCGGCTTGCCTAGGGTAGCGATAGGTTTTACCGCAGCGCGGACCACAATCGGTTCCCCGTTGCTTATGCCACCTTCGATACCGCCGGCATTATTGGTCGTCCGATGCCAGGGTAGAACAGCTCCTTTCGGGCTGGTTTCAATTACATCCTGGGCTTTAGAGCCCTTTGTATTGGCTGCTGAAAAGCCGTCGCCTATCTCGACACCTTTAATGGCGGGTATACTCATCATGGCCTGAGCGATTTGACCGTTGAGCCGGCGGTCCCACTGGACGTGGCTGCCCAGTCCAACAGGCACGCCGGCAGCAATTACCTCGAAGACACCGCCCAGCGTATCTCCTTCGGCTTTGGCTTCATCGATAGCCGCCATCATTGCCTTTTCGGCTGTGGCATCGGCACAGCGGACAGGTGATTTCTCCACCTGTTTCCAATTTATCGACTTCGGTTGTTTAGCCAGGTGTTTACCTACGCTTATAGTATGGCTATGTATAGAAATACCGAATTCATCGAGAAACCTTCGGGCTACAGCGCCGACGGCAACTCTGACTGCCGTCTCCCGGGCGCTGGCACGTTCCAAAACGAGGCGGATATCTTCAACGCCATATTTAGTTATTCCGGCTAAGTCGGCATGTCCCGGGCGAGGCGTAGTTATCGGCTGTATTTTCTTGCCTATGGAAGCAACGCTCATTACCTCACGCCAGTCTTCCCAGACGCGATTCCAGATGAGCAAGCTTATCGGGCTACCGATGGTAAGGCCGTGGCGTACTCCGGAGATAATCTCGGCTTTATCCTGCTCGATTTTCATGCGGGCGCTGCGTCCATAGCCGGCCTGTCGCCGCTTAAGGTCTTGAGCTATGTAGTCTTCACTAATTGGCAGGCCAGCCACCATCCCCTCAATGACCGCTATCAATCCCTTGCCGTGTGACTCACCAGCGGTAAGAAAACGAAACTGTCCCATAATTCTTTATTCCTGTAACCAGTCTATCTATATTCCGGCTGCGGATAAGGACTAGTCAATGTTTCCAGGAGGATAATATCTTCGGCACTCAATGACGTCGGCTGAATCAAGCTGCTTAGTTTCTGCCAGCCCATGCCCAGCAAACTGTTCAGCAGAGATGGAGCTTGGGGTTTATAATATTCAACCTCCGGCGTCGAAATGTCGGCCAGACTAGCTGCTGAATCTATAGCCGTCTGAAGTCCGCCCAGTTCATCCACCAGCCCCAGTTCCTTGGCCTGTATCCCGGTATAAAGCTGTCCGGTGGCCAATTCTCTGACCCTGTCCTCGCTTATTCCCCTACCCCTGGCCACGACCTTTATGAACTGGTCATAAAGCTGGTCGGTCATATCCTGCATAATCACTTTTTCTTCCGGAGTCAGGTCTCTCAACCCGGCGTACATATCTTTATGTTTGCCAGCTATGAAAACCTGCATATCTATTCCCAACTTATCGAACAGCCCCTTGAGGTTTGGTATTTCCGAGATGACACCGATACTTCCGGTCAGAGTACCGGGCAAGGCTACAATCTTGTCGGCGCCTGCTGAGATATAGTATCCACCGGAAGCAGCCAGGTCGCCCATGCTGACTACGATGGGCTTTTTCACCTGCTCAAGCAGGTTCACGATTTCCTGAGAGGCAGCTACGCTGCCGCCCGGGCTGTCCACTTGAATAACGATGGCTTTGACGCTGACATCATTCCTGGCTCGTTCCAGTTCGGTCCGAACTGACTCAGGAGTAATAACGCTACCGCCGAAGAAGAGGCCGTAGGAACTCTCCATCTGTATCGGCCCGCTAAGCGAGATGACTGCGACCTTATTCTGGGCAATAGTACAAGAAGTCGACATGGCAAATACGACCAGCAAAGCCATCAAGCAAACGATTGCTGTAAAGTTCTTCATAGGTTAACCTCCTGTGCTGACTAATGCTTTCCTGGCGGCTGATAACATTATGTCAAGCGGTGCTTCCCTGCCCGTCCACAGCTTGAATGAAGCAGCCCCCTGATAAACCAGCATCGGCAAGCCACCAATGGTTTTGGCTCCTGCCGCTTTGGCCACTTTCAATAATGGTGTCCGTGAAGGATTATACACCAAGTCGTAAACCAGAGCATCTTTGTGTATTAGACGTGAAGCCAAAGGTGATTTCCCTGCGCCAGAAGAGTGCTTCATTCCAACTGTGGTGCAGTTGACTATCAACTGACAGTGAACAACCACCTTTGTTAGGTTCGCGCTCGGCAAGGCAACAGCCGCTATTTCGGTTTTCATCTTGCTATTAGCCGCCTGTTTAGTCAGTACACCGGCTAAACTTTCTGCCTTCGCCAAAGAGCGGTTGGCGATAATCAAGGTGTTTACCTTTTCCTGAAGGAGGACAAAGCTAACGGCGCGAGCAGCACCGCCGGCACCAAGAATGAGCACCTCCTTATTTTCTGGTTCAAAACCGGCATCCTCACGCAACGCCTTAAGAAACCCGGGCGCATCGGTATTGAACCCTGTCAGACTGCCATCTTTATTGACTACCGTGTTCACTGCACCGACAAGTCGGGCAAAGTCATCTATCCGGTCTAAGAGACCTATTATCGCCTCTTTATAAGGTACGGTTATGTTTGCTCCCAGATTCTGAGGTTGCCTTAGCCGATTTATAGCTGATGGCAAATCTCCGGCTTTTACCTCCCAGACTTCATAACGTGTATCGAGCTTGCAGTAATCTAAAGCTGCCTGTTGGAAATCAGGAGATACTGAGTGTTTCAATGGGTATCCAATCAGACTGATGAACTGTTTCACTGGTCACAGACTTTCAGGCTATCCAGGTATCCTTGTAGGATAAAAGCCGCGGCGGCAGCATCAAGACGCGACTTTTCTCTAGCCTTCTTATTTCTGGCTCCTCTCAGCAAGCGTTCCGCAGCCACAGTGGACAGGCGCTCATCCCATAGTTTAATGCTGGCACTTGTGCTCTGGGAAAGCTTATCGACAAAATCTTTTACCTTACTTGCCTGTATGCCAAGACTGCCGTCTAAAGAGTAAGGCAAGCCCACTACAATCCGTTTTACGTCGTACTTGCCCACGAGCCGTACAATGGTGTCTATGGTCGAGCTATCGTTGTCTCTGGTTATAACCGTCAGCGGACTGGCTATAATTTCTTCGGGGTCGCTGACGGCAACCCCCACTCTCTTATCCCCTATATCCAGGCCCAATATACGCATCTTGAGTTATTACCCGATTTTCTGAACTAACTGCTTCACCACTTCCAGAGCCTCATCGAGCTTACTCTTATCCTTACCCCCGGCCTGCGCCATGTTCGACTTGCCACCACCACTGCCACCGGTGACCCCGGCAACCTGTTTCACAATGTCGCCCGCATGCAGTCCTTTATTCACCAAGTCCGGGGTGACCATAGACACAAAGCCCGGCTTGCCATCGTAAACTGTCCCCAGTACGATAACGGCGCTCTTCAACCGGTCTTTCAATAAATCTCCCATTTCCCTAAGGATTTCAAATGAAGTTGACGGAACTTTAGCCGACAGCACCGTTATGCCGTTGACCTTCTCAGCTTTACCCAGCAAAGACTCGACTGTATATCGTGACAGCTCTCTTTCCAATGATGCCGAGCGCTTGCGTTCCGCGGCCAGCTCACTGACTAAAGCTTTTACCTTTTCTACTATTTCCGAAGGTGCACTCCTCAGCTCCCCGGCTACGGCAGCCACCGTCGACAAGGAATCTCGGACGAACTCCTCGGCTTTTCTGCCGGTAATAGCTTCGATTCGTCGCAAACCGGTGCCGATGCTGCTTTCGGTAGTTACGATGAAAAGGCCGATTTCACCTGTTGATTTGACGTGAGTGCCGCCGCAAAGCTCGGCGCTCATGGGTGGGTCTCCTATTTCAAGGACTCGAACAGTCTCCCCATATTTCTCCTCAAAGAGGGCGATGGCACCCTCCTGGATGGCCTGCTTGTAGGGAACGACCTTGCTTCTAACCGGCAAACTCTCTCGTACCCTTTCATTGACGAGGTGCTGTATTTCGTTAAGCTGCTTTCTACTGATAGCGGTTAGGTGAGAAAAATCAAACCGGAAGCCATCCGAGTGCACTAGAGAGCCTTTCTGCTGAACATTGCTGCCAAGCACCTGGCGTAGCGCCGCCTGAAGCAGGTGAGTCGCCGTGTGATTCCGGGCAATGTCAAAACGGCGTTCTAAGTCTACCGTAGCTTCAACCGAATCACCAACCGAGATGGTTCCCTTAACCACCTGCCCCACATGTATGATAGCGCCTTCAGCCAGGTTGCCATAGGGAGACCAAACCGTATCGGTGATATCGATCTGGCTGGAGGCGGAGGTTATTTTGCCGGTATCTCCCACCTGTCCTCCCATCTCTCCGTAGAAAGGCGTCTTATCCAGAACAACGGCTACCTTTTGGCCTTTGCTGGCAGAATCTACTGGTCGTACCGAACTCTGGTCAAACAAGTGCGTTACCTTCGATTGGGCCTTAAGGTCGTCAAAGCCAAGGAAATGTGTCGGTTGAGGCATAATATTAGTTGCGTGTACCAAACCTTTAGCCTTCGCTTTGGCAGTAGGAACGTCAATTACCGTATCTTGGCGAAATTTATGTCCAGCTCTTGCCCTCTCCCGCTGCTTCTCCATCTCAACCTCAAATCCTTCAACGTCGACATCTAAACCCTTATCTCGGGCAATTTCCATCGCTAATTCCAGAGGAAAACCGTACGTATCCCAGAACCTGAAGGCTTCCTCGCCAGTGATAACATTTCTGCCCTGTTTCAGAGCGTCGTCAACAGCTTTATCCACCAGATTAATTCCCGCATCCAGGGTGCTGGTAAATTTTTCCTCTTCCACCTTAACTACTTCCTGTATAATGCTTCGGTTTTTGGTCAGCTCAGGATAAACGTGTCCCATACCGGCAATAACGGTTTCCGCTATCCGGCTGAGGAATGGCTCCTCTGTGCCCAGCTTCCTGCCGAAAAAGCAGGCTCTCCGTAGCACCCGACGCAGGACGTAGCCTCTGCCTTCGTTGGATGGCTGAACACCGTCGGCTATAAGAAAGGTGATGCCTCGACCGTGTTCCGCTATTATCCTGACAGCCTGGTCGTTGCCTTGGCTTTTGCCGTATTTCACGCCGGTTAATTCGCTTACCTTATTGCGCAGGGGAATAAAAAGGTCTGTGTCATAAACTGTAGATACTCCCTGCAGCATGGCGGCAGTTCTTTCCAGTCCCATCCCGGTATCGATATTCGGCTTTGGTAAAGGTGTCCGCTTTCTATCGCGGTCCTGGTTATACTGGGTAAAAACAAGGTTCCATATTTCGGAAAAGCGGCCGCAGTCGCAGCCAGGCCTGCATTCAGACTTACCGCAGCCGGCCTCCATGCCAAAATCATAATGTATCTCGCTGCAAGGCCCGCAGGGACCCGAATCGCCGGCTGGACCCCAGAAATTATCCGCCTCGCCAAGCCGTACTATCTTATCCTCAGAAAAGCCAATTTTACGCCAATACTCAAACGATTCATCATCATCCAGATAGATGGACACCCATAGTCGTTCCGGCTTGACGTTCAACCTCTCAGTGAGGAACTCCCACGCCCAGGCGATAGCCTCCTTCTTAAAGTAGTCTCCCACGCTGAAGTTGCCCAGCATTTCAAAGAAAGTCAGGTGCCTGGCATCGCCGACTGAATCTATATCTGTAGTACGGAAGCACTTCTGGCAAGAAGCCAGGCGTGGGCTTGGCGGCACAGCCAATCCCAGGAAATAAGGCTTGACCTGGACCATGCCGGCGGTAGTCAATAAAAGCGTTGGGTCGCCTTGGGGCACTAAAGACGAACTCGGAATGATATGGTGTTGTTTTTCCTGGAAAAAGGCCAGAAAAGCCTTTCTTATCTGGTCACTGTTCACTATTTCTCACCTGTGTGGATTTTAATGAAGTCGAGGTTATGTGTCAATGTGTCTATCCAAAATGAGGCTGTTTTGTTTATATGTTTTGCTCAGTTGTGCTAAAATTCCAGCAAATCAGGAGCTAAATAATGCCGCTTTACGAATACTGGTGTCGCCAATGCCGGCGCAAATTGATGTTATATTCGCCGACTTTTTCTAACGACTTGCCTGCCTGTCCCAAGTGCGGTAATGACACACTACGTCGTCTGCTCTCCACTTTCTCGGTGCGTAGCAAAACGTACAAGGATGTTTACGAAGATATACTCTCCGATTCGCAGCTAACGCGGGGCATGATGGCCGACGACCCGAAGGCTTTGGCGGAATGGAACCGGCGAATGGGCCAGGGTGAAGAAGTCGCACCGGAATACGAAGAGATGCTTGATAGGATGGACAAGGGAGAAATGCCTTCCGAGCCGGTCGGTAAAGGCATCAGTGACGCATCAGAAGAGATTGATTGAGGTTTGAATATATGCCTGTCTATGAATTTTTCTGTCCCACGTGCCGTAAAAAAAGTAGTTTCCTTGTCAGGACTGCCTCTCCTTTAGAGCCGAAGTGCTCGACCTGCGGCAACAGTGATATAACACGAATTATCTCTACATTTGCCTATCATAAATCGGTCAACACCATATATGAAGAGAGCGGTGAACCGGGTAAGTTTGAAAGCCCGGACTACTACAAAGACCCAAGAAATATCGGCAGATGGGCCGAGAAGAAATTCCAGGACATGGGCATGGAGATTCCCGGTGAAATTAAACAGAAAATTCAGGCTGCCAGAGAAGGTGAACTGCCAGAACCGGTAAAGGACTTGCAAAATGCCTCGCCAGACGCTTCGTATCATTGATGCCAACTGCAATCGAATAGGTGAAGGACTGCGTTTCCTTGAAGATGTGGCTCGATTTCTGCTTGATGATGCTGATCTGAGCCATCAATTGAAGGTGATGCGGCATAATCTGGTCAAGAGCCTGAGCCAATTCGGTCCGGCTCTGATATCTGAGAGGAACTCAGAGACCGATGTCGGCATCGGTACTGAAATCAGCCATCGGCAAGACCTGCTAGCACTTGTCACAGCTAATGCCAGGAGAGTGGAAGAGGCATTACGAGTCGTAGAAGAACTGAGTAAGCTTCCAGACTTAAGTTCAGCATTGCACTCAAAGGACTTCGAGACAGCACGGTTCAATCTCTATACACTTGAGCGCGAACTACTCTCCCGTCTGACACGGCAGCAAAAGATAAAAAATCTTACCGGACTCTACGTTATCATCGATACTGATACTTTGGGGCTGAAAGGCGAGGTAGATGCCGCCCGAAAAGCTATAGATGGCGGAGCTAAAGTTATTCAGCTACGTGACAAGCAGCGCTCTAAGGGTGAGCTTCTAGCCATAGCTAAAAAGATGGCAGATTTGTGTCACCATTCCAATGTCCTTTTTATAGTCAACGACTATCTTGATATAGCCCTGGCATCAGATGCAGATGGCGTACATATTGGTCAAAACGATCTTCCTCTATCTGTGATAAGAAAGGAATTACCGATTGATAAGGTCATTGGCCTGTCGACGTCTACCGCGGCTGAGGCACGGAAAGCAGAATCTGAAGGAGTCGATTATGTAGCTGTAGGCTCCGTATTCCCTTCACCTACAAAACCAAAAGCTCCAGTAGTCGGACTGGAACGTTTAAGGCAAGTCAGGAAGGCTGTATCTATTCCGATAGTTGCTATAGGCGGCATAAACAGGCAAAATATCGGTCAAGTAATAGAAATCGGAACCAATGCTGCAGCGGTTATCAGCGCTGTTTTGAATCAAAAGGATATGGAATCGGCAACTCGCCAGATGGTGAAGGAAATTGAAAAAGCAACAAAAAGTCACCGAAAATCTTGAAGCCCTGGCAGAGAAAATTCGTCTTTATTTCTCGGCAAAAGATGCAGCGCGAGAAAAGGCGCTCCGTCTCAGCCGTGAGATAATACGGTATAGCGCTAATACCATTCGCGCCGTCCATCGTCAGGAAAAAGCGAACGCCGAGCAACTATTAACCTCAGCTCAGGCTTTATTAAGAGAACTGACTGACGACGTCCTCAAGAAGAATAATGACCTGGCTTATACTGGCTTCGTTCATGATGCCCAGAAGGAATTGGCTGAAGCAAGCACAACTTTGGCAATAGTTGCCGGTAAGCCCCTTCCTCAGCCAGAAGCGCTCGGAGTTAGCTACCCTGCTTACTTAAACGGACTGGGTGAGGCAGTAGGTGAATTGCGGCGCTACATCCTGGACAGCTTAAGGCGGAACGACCTTTCCAGATGCGAGGAACTGCTTACCACTATGGATGACATATATAGCATCCTCATGACCATGGACTTTCCCGAAGGTATTACCTACGGCTTGAGGCGGACCAGCGATGCAATACGCGGCATCCTGGAGAGGACCCGGGGTGACCTGACTCTGGCTCTGAGACAACAGGAGTTGGAAAAAAAATTGGAGCAGTCTTCGAAAAAGAAAGGGTGACTTGGCAAAGACAAGAAACTATCCTGTCTGGCATGTCTTTTTAATATTAAAAGTCTGTACCAAAGTACAATTATATTTAACACCAAATAACCTTGACTCCGACGTTCAAAGACGATAGAATCTGACACCTGGTGGTCATCCGCATTCGCTTGCGTAAATCATAATTCTTTATAAGGAGGTGAAATGCCTGGTATTTTCTGGCTTGTTCCTGTTGCTGGGTTGGTAACGGTGGTATTTGCCATTATGCTGGCCAGAAATGTCCTGCGCGCCGATGCCGGAACGCCGAAGATGAAAGAAATCGGCGATATGATTTTTGAAGGCGCCTGGGCATTCCTGAAGCGGCAGTACAGTACCATCGGTATCCTGTCATTGGTGGTGGCGATTATCATTGGTGTACTTGTAGCGTTATTGGGTGGACAGAGGGGAATTGAAGGAATGACTCCCTTTGGGATTGGCTGGCGGACAGCAGTTGCTTTCTTAGTCGGCGCTCTGTGTTCCGGTGTTTCCGGTTTTGTGGGCATGTATATCGCGGTCAAATCAAATGTTCGTTGTGCCGCAGGCGCCCAAAAGAACCTCACTAGAGCCGTCACCATTGCTCTCAGGGGAGGCGCAGTTTCCGGGTTTCTGATTACTGCGCTCAGTCTTATCGGTGTTACCGCTATCTTTTTCGCCTTTGGTGGCGCCACCAAACCTGAAATTGCCCCTCATCTTATTGTCGGCTTTGGATTTGGCGCCAGTTTCGTAGCCCTTTTTGCTCAGCTTGGCGGCGGAATTTATACCAAAGCGGCTGACATGGGCGCCGACCTGGTGGGCAAAGTAGAAGCCGGCATTCCCGAAGATGACCCCCGTAATGCTGCGGTTATTGCCGACTTAGTCGGTGACAACGTCGGCGACTGCGCCGGCCGTGGTGCCGACTTATTCGAGTCGACGGCCGCTGAAAACATCGGTGCTATGATTCTCGGTATAGTGGCCTACATGGCCACTCATAACGTCGCCTGGATTCTTTTCCCACTGGTGGTTCGTGCATTCGGTCTCTTTGCCAGTATGATTGGAATATTGATAGTCCGAGCTAAAGAAAACGAAAACGCCATGAATGCGTTGAACCGCGGATATTTCGTAGCTATTGCCCTGTCAATTATAGGCATGGCCATAACAATTTACTTCATGCTGGGTAACTGGTGGCTGTTCGGCGCCGGTGTAGTCGGCATCCTTACCAGTGTAGCCATAATATATGTTACTCAATACTACACTGAATCCCGATACAAGCCGGTGAAGGAAATCGCCGAAGCATCCAAGACCGGACCGGCCACCAATATCGTGATTGGCATGTCCGTGGGTTATGAAACAACACTAGCGACAGCAGTCGTAATAGGCGTGGCACTTTTAGTGTCCTACTGGATGGGCACCCTTAGCGGTGTTCCAGGTGCCGGTGCTTTCGGCACTGCAGTAGCTACTATGGGCATGCTCATGACCTGCCCCTACGTGCTATCAATGGATACCTTCGGCCCTATAACCGATAATGCTAATGGTATCAATGAGATGGCTGGCGCCGGTAAAGATGTGCGCCGAATTACCGACCGTCTTGATGCGGTTGGAAATACTACTAAAGCATTGACCAAGGGATATGCCATGGTTTCTGCCGGGCTGGCAGCTTTCTTGCTCTTCCAGGCATATCTGGACAGGGTATCTTTCCTCAAATTCGGCGTCGAAGGACAATATACGGTTGTAGACATCGCCAAGATAGAGGTCTTTGTCGGCGCTCTACTGGCGGTAATGTTGGTCTACCTGTTCAGTTCTTGGGCCATAAAGGCTGTCGGTAAAACCGCAGCCAAGATCATCCAGGAAGTCAGGCGACAGTTTCAGGCCGACCCGGGCATTATGGCTGGCACCTCACGGCCGGATTATGCCGCTGCAGTTGACATTACGGCTCGCGCCGCGCTACGGGAGATGATTGCTCCTGGACTTTTGCCGGTGCTGGCACCGGTAGTTGTCGGGCTGATTTTCAAGTGGCTGGGTTTTGATGCCGCTATGGTGGTAGCCGCACTGCTTATGGTCGGCACCATTGCAGGCATTATGCTGGCTTCATACATGAACAACGGCGGCGGTGCCTGGGACAACGCTAAAAAGATGATCGAAGACGGCCAACTTAAGGATGAGAAAGGTAATGTAATAGGCAAGGGTTCTTTCACTCATGCTGCGGCTGTTGTCGGTGACACCGTCGGTGACCCGCTTAAGGATACCGCCGGTCCTTCACTGCATGTCCTGGTTAAACTACTCGCCACCATCACGCTGGTGATGTGCCCGTTGTTCATTTGATTTGGATTAGATTACGAAGACCGTAGACAGATAAAAAGGAAGTAGAAGGGGCAATCTATAGAAACGGATTGCCCCTTTTTTCTTTACCAATGGTGGTCTCGGGACCATGGCCGGGATAGACAATAGTATCCTCCGGTAAGGCCATAAGCTTATTCTGGATGCTATCCATTATTTGTTCGTAGCTGCAGCCAGGAAAATCTGTCCTGCCAATGCCATGGTTGAATAGTGTATCGCCGCTGAATAGAATTCCATGGCCGTAGAGGCTGATACCTCCAGGACTGTGTCCCGGCGTATGCAAAACAGTAAAATTCAAATCGTCTATATCTATCTTATCCCCATCCTTGAGTAACCTATCCGGCTTGGGTGGTTGACTAAAAGAACCTCCTGACATGGATGATAGCATTCTGGAAAACGTCCCCAGCCCAGCTGCTGCTTCAGCCTCGTGGATGGCGAATTTGGCTCCAGTACTTTCCTTAACCGGTGCTAAGGCGCCAATATGGTCGATGTGTGCGTGAGTAACTACAATTAGAAATATCGTCAGGCCGAGGTCATTCACTGTTCTTAGAATCAGCTTGGCTTCAGCACCCGGGTCGATAATTATGCCCCGCTTGCTTGA
>Ga0299912_10001429_pt1 | contig 19216 bp, 11 predicted proteins | sample RVTome_2_FD_207667 | JGI IMG/M metagenome (GOLD analysis project Ga0299912, IMG submission 207667) | Soil microbial communities from uranium-contaminated site in the Upper Colorado River Basin, Wyoming, United States - RVT95D214 (version 2) ... | reverse complement strand
ATTACCCTGACTGGTCCGGATTCCACAACTTCAGCATGCCTGAACTGCGAGGGATATGTGACGCCTGTCAGGCCTATGTTCCACGCGTCCCAGGCGGACGGCACGTCCTGCAACAGCTGAAGCTCGTTGCCGGGTCCGCTGAGAATCTCTTTGCCGTTCCGTTTGTCCGTAATACTTGTGACCCATCCGGAACTCCGATCGATCGAGATACGGAAAGAACTGTTCTCTAAGTCATGAGAAGAAACCCTCAATTCTGTATCTGATACGGCTGGCTTCGTTCTCCTGAGTTCATAGCATGCATAACCAAGCGAAGGAATTCCTTCGGCAATGAATATGCTCATCCTGCTGTGCCGATCCACGGAGAGGATTTGTGACGGCACTTCCTTGCCGGACGTATCGAACACAGCGTAATCGTGCAGATCTCCCTCGGGGAGATCCACTTTCACCAGATCGGACCGATCCCACGAAAGTGGGTTGAAGACGACGAGGGGAATTCCTTTGCGGATCTTTGACGTATTGACACTCTGCGCAAGATACTTGAGGGAATTCTTCAGCTCGAATTCTCCAATCGATTGCGCTTCGCGGTGCTCTTCGGCAGCGTCAATGTAGACCTCACGAATTCCGGATCCCGGGAGAATGTCGTGGAATTGATTAAAGAGAACCTTCCTCCATGCGTCCTCGATGTCCGTACGCTTGTATGGGCCGCCGTAGAGGGATGCAAACGCTGAGAACTTCTCGACATTAGTAAGCAGGACTTCGCACTTGCGGTTATACGCCTTCATTTTCGCCTGGGTAGTGAATGTCCCTTGATGGTATTCCAGATACAACTCGTCTTTCCACGTGGGAAGTTTCGCAAGATCCTGCCGCTTGAGCCAGCCGATATATTGGCTGGCTGTTCCGTACTCGATCGAAGGATACACGTCAAGTGATTTCAAGTGGTCAATCCTCTCAAGCATCTGAAGGGAAGGTCCGCCTCCATGGTCTCCCACGCCGAACAACACCATCATTTTCCTGACGCCGGTGTTCGCGTCGAACTGGCGCAGCCAGTCCACCAGACGGAACGGATCATCCACCGTGTTGACGTAATCGAACGGAAAGTAGCTGAGGATGCGAGAGCCATCGGGCGATTCCCACCAGAACAGTCGGTACGGAAAGACGTTGGTCTCGTTCCACCCGATCTTCTGAGTGATGAACGCATCAATGCCTGCTTGCCTGTAGAAGAGCGGCATATTCCCGTTATATCCGAAGGAGTCGGGGTTCCATCCGATCTTGACATCGATCCCCAGTTTCTGCTTGAAATACCTTTTCGCGTACAGGAGGTGTCTCACCCACGATTCTCCGCCGGGCAGATTGCAGTCCGGCTCAACCCACATGCCTCCGATGACTTCCCAGCGGCCATCCCTGACGCGTTGCTGAATTTTGGAATAGAGATCGGGATACAGACGCTCCATCCAACTGTAATACGCCGCCGAGCTTTGCGTATACGTAAAGTCGGGTCGCTGCTGCATCATGGTCAGGACCGACGAAAAGGTGTTCTTGCATACCTCGATGGTCTCCTTTTCACGCCATAACCATGCAGCGTCGATATGGGCATTCGCATCAAAAAACAGAGTGAAGCTCCTAGCGTAGTCACCGATCGGCTTGAGACCAGATCGGGCTCTTTCAAGAGACTCCATGAACTTCTTTTGCCGGCCGGCCTTCAGAGCTTCAACGTCTACTTTCGATGCGAGGATCTGAAGAAGGTCGGTCAGGCGGGTTTTCTCCGATTTATCCACCGTGGAACGGTCAATTCCAGGGTCCTCCCTCAGTCGTGCGTTCGTTTGATAAGTATCAAAGCCCAGGAGCTTTTGTCCGACTCGCAGACTGAGTGAAAAATCCTGGATCATTCTTTGCACGGACGCGGCATCATCGCTCACAACTTCGGCACGGAGCAATCTCAACGGTCCGCCGGTGTTGATTGCCTTTATGGCAATAAGGAACCGTTGACCCGGTTGCGCGTTGGTGGCAAGAACAAACTCCCCATCCCATGGAAACTGCCCCTTGCTCTCGCCGTTGATCCATATGTAGCCATAATCATCCACGGAAACAAGGAATCTGACCCGCCCGCCAAATGGTTGTCCGATGAATTTTTCCGGTAACACCACTTCTTTTCTGATCCAGCACGAATCGGGATAGATCGATTGCCCGATTCTGAGTGTTCCCCATCTCGAATCATCGAACCCTGGTTTCATGGGATCGCCCACAATATCATTCCCCGCCTTAAGATCAGGGCTCACCTTCCAGCCATCAAACGAAAAGATGCTGAGTGAATCGAGCCCCGCCGTCAATCTATCGACGTTGGATTGTGCCAGTAACAGGGAATGAAAGAGAGAGAAGAGAAGTATTGACGCGATACGTTTCATGTTCCTCCTTCCGTTAGCCATACAACCATGGATGATTCATACGATTGGCCCTTCAGTTTGTTGACTATTGCACTGATGGAGATTCATGGCCGGCGCGAGACCAAACAGCGATCATGACCCCCTCGCCCGTTGATGACGTCAAGATGGCCTCCCCTATCCACAGAAATTCCGAGGCCACCCTGAAGCTTTTGGGATGCCCTCCACACCTGCAGCGTGTTGGGTTTAGACTTGTGGGTTCATTCTTTCAGGTTGCCTTGCTTGCGCACAAGGCACAGGGAATGTTTCATGTTGTATGTATCGAACAGCGTGCAGTAGACAGCCTGATCCCTCCTGCAAGCACCGACGGCTTCAGGAGACGTAAAAGAGGAGTGAGCGCAGCTGAAGTCGCAGTACACGGGCAGATTTTGCTGCTTTGGAGAGTATTTCTTTTGGGGTAATTTCCTCTTCATAGCTAACGGGCTCTTTGCTTTCCGACTTCCCGTCAGTCGTTTTCAGCAAGAAGTTGTGTACTAGCCGCCTTTGTAGTGAACCTCTGAGAGTTCTCTCAATCGTCCGGCACTCAATTCCGCCGTTATATCCCGCTGCGGATTGGCCAGCATCTCATATCCGACCATGAATTTCTTGATGGTGGCCGATCGCAGCAGAGGCGGATAGAAATGCATGTGGAAATGCCATTCGGGGTGGTCGGAGTTATCGGTCGGCGCCTGATGAATACCTGCAGAATATGGGAATGAAACAGTGAACAGGTTGTCGTACTTTGTCGTTAGCCGTTTCAGTATATCGGCAAACGAGTCCCTCTCAGTTTCAGTCATCTCCAGCAAACTACCAAACCTTCGCCTGCTGGCAATCATCGTCTCGAATGGCCAGATTGCCCAGAATGGAACAAGGCAAACGAAGTCCTCATTGCGGAGGACAAGCCTTTCCTTTGCATGCAACTCCAGATCCAGGTAGTCCTTCAGCAAGCTGGTACCGTGCATATGAAAATAGCTGAGCATCATTTCACTCTCTTTCGCCGGCTCGACAGGTATGGAGCTTTCCGCCCAGATTTGGCCATGTGGATGCGGGTTACTGCATCCCATGATGGCACCTTTATTTTCGAAAATCTGGACGTAATTGATGTTTGGCTTCCCACCCAGCGTCCTGAATTCCTCGACCCATACATCAACGACCCGTCGAACATCTTTCACTTCCATCTCCGCGAGCGTCAAATCATGTCGCGGCGAGAAACATACCACCCGACAGATGCCCGGCTCACCCTTTGCGATGATAAGGCTCTTTTGTTGAATATCAACCGACGGCGTGTCTGTATACAGCGCGCTGAAATCATTGTCAAAGACAAACGTTGATGTGTAGTGTGGGTTTCTATGATCGCCCGCACGTTTGTTCCCTGGACAGAGGTAGCATGTTGGATCAAACTGCGGCCGGGTTTCCTCCACAGTCTTTTCTACGTGTCCCAGCCACGGCCGCTTCGCTCGATGCGGCGAAACAAGAACCCACTCACCGGCCAGCGGGTTATATCGCCTATGTGGATGTTCGGAGAGATTGAGTTTAGTCATGATACTCTTCGGAAAAACGTGCTCCTGCGGCCAATACACTTGACATGATCGAACCCAATGTCTGTGGGGTTGTCTTGCACGGTCTACTCCGGACTCTATGAACCCCGGAATCGATGATTTGTCTCCAGGTGCATCGTCACCGCAGGCATCTTCATTTCGTACCCATGACTCTCAAGCCGCTGCAGCCGTCCACAGACGGTGTGCAGTGTGAATCATTGGCAGCTAGAAGAGAAGTGAGTTGTTGGCAGCAGTTAGGTTTGAATGAACTGGTCTCAACTCGGATGCAGGATTTCACTCTGTTATTATGTACTGACGTCTTCTTCTAGAACTCTCGCCGTACCTGATCCGATACGGACAATGTAGACCCTGATATCACGTCCAGTCTTCACATGATAGTAACGTCGAACCGCTTCTTCAAACTCATCAATATGACTCTCTTCCACAAGGTTGATCGTGCATCCTCCGAAGCCTGCGCCCATCATCCTGGCACCCAGCGCGCCCCTGGCATCCATGGCAGCCTCCACGAGCACATCGAGCTCGGGACTGCTCACTTGGTACTCATCGCGCAGGCCAGCGTGCGACTCAAACATTCGGCGACCGAACGATGCGACATCATCCCCCTGGAGATCATCGCACCCGGCGAGTACACGGGCATTTTCCCGGGACACGTAGGCACATCGGTTGTACACCGCGCGATCAAACTCGGACGCATGCTCTTCCAGCAGCCCCAGCGTCACATCGCGCAGCGACCGGATGCTCCCGTCGTAGCGCTGCAGCAGCTTCACACCTGTTTCGCATTGTTGCCGCCGTACATTGTATTCTGATGATGCAAGCTCGCGTTTGACTTGCGTATCGCACAGTACGATGCGGACATCTTCTCGCTCGAACGGAACGTACTCGAACTCGAGCGAACGGCAGTCGAGCTTTACGACATTCTGCTCCCTGCCGAATAGGTTGATAAATTGATCCATGATGCCGCACCGCACGCCGACGAACTCGTTCTCGGCCTTCTGAGCAAGCTTTGCCAGCGTGAGCGTGTCTATATCCAGCCCGAAGAGATCGTTCAGTGCATACGCCAGGCCTGCCTCGATCGCGGCCGACGATGACATGCCGGCGCCGATAGGTATGTCGCCGCCAAACGCGCAGTCGAATCCCCCCACACCAAAGCCCGCCTTCCGGAGCTGGTCAACAACGCCCAACAGATAATTGGGCCACCGTTTCCCGGACCTTGACGGAGTGTCAACGCTGCACTCGTGAGCTTCCCGCACATCGGCCGCATACAACCGACAACGATTGTCACTCCGCGGAACAATGGCAATCACAAGTGATTTGTTGACAGCCGCGGGGAGGACGAACCCTTCGTTGTAATCCGTGTGCTCGCCGATAAGGTTGACGCGACCAGGAGAGCGGTAGAGCCGGGGCTTGCCTCCGAATTGTTGGCGAAATACCGTCGTGACGGTGTTAGTCACGTAGTCTCTTCCGCTGTGTGACAACAAACACCAGTCCGGCCACGACCATTATTGCCCCCCACCAAATACTGGAGTGTAAATGGGACAGGGTCGTGTGCACATGATTGGGATTGAAATAGTAATAGATGCCGGAGGCAAAGACGAGTGCACCCATGCTGAGCAACATCAGTCCGACCAGGTACCAGATGGACTTCATTTTCTTTTCTTCTGCTGTCATGCTTCGGCCTCCAGGTTTACCAGAAATAGATGTTTAGAACCACCAGAACAACGAGGGAAATCAATGCAGCAAATTCAGGCTTCCTGTAGAAGCGCTCGCCCTTGGTTGACGGCTCAGGAGTCAAGCCGATGACCAAGCCAGCCAATTCCTGGTCAGGCTTCGGTTTGGTGGAGAGACTGACCAAGACGGTGGCAACGAAGCAGATTGACCAGGCCCACCACGCTCGCCAGAAGTTGACCGCCATGTCACTGGAGACTGTTGACAGGGTAATCACCGAAGGGTCGATCCAGCTGAACTTGACAGCGAGGAACAAAAGGACAGACGAAGACATACCCGCAAGTAATCCCCAGAATGCTCCTGCCGGTGTAATCCACCGTACGAACATACCGAGAAGCATCGTTGCAAACAATGGGGCATTCACCCACGAGAAGATTGCCTGCATGTAATCCATGATGCTTGGGAAGCTTTTAGCCCAATATGCGGTGACGATGCTAAACAGTATTCCGACAACTGTTGCAACACGACCCATCCAGAGAAGATGAGCTGCTGATGCCTTTTTGTTAATTACCGATTGATAGATGTCGTATGTCCACACAGTATTGAACGCACTGATGTTCCCAGCTTGGCCTGCCATAAAGCCAGCGAGAAGCGCGGTTACGCCGAGGCCGATGAGGCCGCTCGGATAGTACCGAGCAATAAGCAGGGGAAGAGCCGAGTCATAATTGATCTGTCCCCCATCTTGAAGCAGCGCGAAGCCGCTGTTTGGGTCCTTCGAAAGAATCAGGGCAATCAGACCCGTAACGATGACTATGAACGGAACCGCCATCTTGAAGAAGGACGCCAGCACGGGGGTCATGCGGGCGGCGCGGAGATCCTTCGCAGAGAACGCGCGCTGCACCACGAGAAAGTCGGTCGTCCAATATCCGAACGACAAGACGAAACCCAACCCCATGGCAATTCCTGCCCACGTTATCAGCATGCCATTCTTTGATGGGTCAGCCGACGTTGACCACAGCGTGCTGTATGCCTCAGGGACGCGCCTGAATACTTCGGCTAGGCTCCCTATCTCAACGATGCCGAGGATCGAGACGAGAAACAATCCGAACCAAATCAGGAAAAACTGTATGATCTCCGTGAAGATCGCCGAGAGAAGTCCGCTGAGCGTCACATACGCCGCAACGGTGACAGCAGAGGCCCACATGCTCACATCCCAATTCCATCCGAGGAACGTATGGAGCACGAGAGCCATGGCGTAGAGATTAATGCCCGACACGAGCAACGTCATGACGGCAAATGCGATGCCGTTCAAGACGCGCGTCTTCTCATCGAACCGATGTTTGAGGTACCCGGGAACGGACTTGATGCGGGCGCTGTAATAAAACGGCATCATATAGATCCCGAGAAAAAGCATGGCAGGAATCGCGCCGATCCAGTAGAAGTGGGCAACGTACATTCCATACTTGAATGTGTTGCCAGTCATGCCAAGAAGCTCAAGAGCGCCAAGGTTTGCCGAAAGGAACGCCAGCCCGGCTACCCACGAGCTGTTCTTCCTTCCCGCAAGAAAGAAATCCTCTTCGCTCTTTGTGTATCGCTTGAGGTAGAAGCCGATCCCCAGCACAAATGCGAAGTACAGCGCGATGATCAACCAGTCAACGAATGCAAGTTCTATTGTAGGCATGGGTTTTCGGTTGAATTGTGACTAGGTGAGGGTGAATTTGCGGCTGTAAGATACCAAATTTCACAATTTGGTGCTTGAAATTCTTCGGACTCTCGATTCCAGTCCCAACCCGCCTTGCACCATGGTTCATGAAATCGCACCAAGAGAGGGAGTCGCCAAAGACACGGTCATAGTTGATCGATTGCGCACGGCACAATGAGGAATGGAACTTTGCCAATCTGGGACGAGAGGATGAACCACGAGCCCAATGATCGGGAGGAAACCGCGTTCCTCATTCACACGTTTCTTTACAAACCCGTCAACATCTGGCAAATGTAGGTGCAAGAATATTGCAGAAAATGTGATCCCTGAACTACCGACATGCAAGATCGGACTCTCCATTCTTCATTCCTTCAGCCCTCCTGCCATAATGCCGCTAATATAATACTTCTGTACGGCTGAAAAAAGGATCAACACTGGGGCAACGGTGATCACCGAGCCCGCCATCATCAGTTCCGTATCCTGCACGTGTTCGCCGGAAAGGTTTGCGATGGCCACTGGCAGCGTGTACATTGAATCGTCGGTCATGACTACCAGCGGCCACAGGAAGTCGTTCCACGTACCCATGAAAGTAAAAATCGCAAGCGTGATCAAGATCGGCTTGCACAGGGGGAGGATGAGAAACCAGTAGATCCGGAAATCACTTGCGCCGTCGATACGGGCGGCTTCGATCAGACTGTCAGGAATCGACAGAGCATACTGTCGTATAAGAAAGATCCCAAAGATGCCGGCCATACCCGGAATGATCACCCCCATGTAGGTGTTAATGAGACCCATCTTGTTCAACATTAAGAACAACGGCAACATGGTCACCTGGGCCGGTATGACCATGGACGTAATCAAGAGCTTGAAGATCGAATCACGACCCTTGAATCTGTACTTGGCGAACGCATAGCCGGCCATGGAATTGATGAGCAGAGAAACGAGGGTGACGGCAATCGACAGGAAGGTGCTGTTGAAAAGGTACCGGGCAAGGTTTAGTCGAGTGAACAGGCTCACATAGTGTTCAAATGTGACGCGTTCCGGGACAAACGTTGGTGGGAAGGTGCTCGCCTGACCGGCGGGCATGAACGAGGCAGAGATCATCCAGACCAGTGGAGTAAGAGTTGTCCCCGCGATAATAATCAATAGGGCATAGAGGATGAATTGCCCGATCCTTTTCATAGCCGGCCAGCCTGTTTTTGCATCCGCGTCTGTAGTAATGAAGCAACGAGAATGAAGGCAAAGAGCACAAACGCAAGGGCAGCGGAGTAGCCCATATTCCACCAGCGGAAGCCCTGCTGATACATCAGCAACACGATGCTGAGTGTGCTGTTCAACGGCCCGCCTTGCGTCATCACGTATGGTTCGGCAAACAACTGGAAATATCCGATCACAGTAATGATGGTCACGAACAGTGTAGTCGGAGCAAGCATTGGCAGCGTGATGGACGTAAACTGATGGACTCTGTCAGCCCCATCAATGCTCGCGGCTTCATACAATTCCTTTGGTATATTCTGAAGCCCCGCAATGAAGATGATCATGTTATATCCGAAGTTCTTCCACACCGCCATCATGATAATCGCCGGCATGGCCCAGTTCGGGTCGCCAAGCCAATCAACGGGATTGATTCCGACCAATGAGAGACCGTAGTTCAGAACTCCGAACCGAGGATGGTAGATGAAACGCCAGACCACCGCCACCGCCACAAGTGTCGTGATGACAGGAGCGAAGTACACAAGACGGAAGAAGCCCTTGAACCTCACGAGAGGAGACTGAAGAAGAAGCGCTGCCGCCAGCGATACAGCAATCGATAACGGCCCTCCAACAACAAGAAAATACAGCGTATTCTTCAGCGCTTTCCAGAAGAGCGGGTCTTCAAAGAGCTGGATGTAGTTCTTGAACCCGACGAATCGCGCATACCGCCAATTGCCGAGGGAGTAAATGTCGAAATCCGTGAAGCTCATGATGAACGCCGCAACGACGGGAATAAAGAAGAAGACCCCAATGGCCGCCAGCGCAGGGGCGAGGAAGAACAATGCTGTGCGTATTTCGGAGCTACTTCGCATGCTGCACCATCCATCTTCGTTTCTCGAGCATGAGATTCACTGCGCGGTCGAGTTCCACGGTCGCGTCCTCCACCGACAACTGGTCCATCGACACGAGTTCTGAATATTCCCGTATCTTTTGCGCGATCTGTTCCCACTCTGGGATTTTTGGTGAGGCCACAACATGGTTCAACTGTTGGAAGAATGCGGATGCATGCTTATTCGAAGCGATGTCGGGGTCATTCCAGGATTCCATTCTCGCCGGAAGATCGCCCATGAGGCGGTAAAATTCCACCTGCACAGAAGGTTCAGAAAGATATTCTATCAGCTTCCACACTCCGGCTTTGTTCTTCGAGCTCTTAAACACTGCAAAGCTCGAACCGCCGGCAAGTGACACTCCGATATTCCCGTCTGGACCCGGCATGGGGGCTGTCATCCACTTGTCTTGGAGTTCCGGCGGCAGCCGGCGGCTGAACTCGCCGATATTCCACGGCCCGCTAATGTACATGGCAAAGAATCCTTCGCCAAATGCCTGGTATAGGTTTACGATCTGCGTCGTCTTCACCGGTGCCCAGCCGTTCGCGAAGAAGCTGTGAAATGCCCGAAGTGCATCCCTGAATTCTTTGCCGCTGAAATCAGCGTAGGTGTTGTTGTCTTTCAGCAATCTTGAGCCCTTTTCAAGTCCCATGATCACCTGCGGAACAAACTCGTTATTTGTCGGAAAAAAGATGGCGTAGTTCTCGGGAGAGAGCTTCTTGAGCTTTGCGGAGACATCGAACCATTCACTCCACGACCGAGGTGCCCTCAGATAACCGGCTCTCGCCAACAAGTCGGAACGGTAGAACAACACACGTGTGTCAACGTACCAGGGGATTCCGTACAACACGGAGTCAATAATGTTTGTGTCCCAGATGCCGGGAAAATAGCTTGTTTCCCTAATCGCCGTTGACCCTGCCACCCATGGACCGAGACTTTCGAGTGCGCCCAGCATTTGTAGTTCAGGAATCCATGTATTCCCGAGCTGACACATATCCGGCAATGAATTTCCAGCATAGGCCGTCAACAACTTCTCATGGCCCGCTGCCCACGGGACCGGCTGCACCTGCACGCGGATTCCAGGATTGCGCTGTTCAAACTGCGGAATCAGCTTCTGTACGACCTCGCTCTCCCTCCCAAAGGCCCAGAACCGTATGATCACCTGTGAATCGGAGGAACAGCTGGTGAAAAGTCCGAACATGCAAAAGAGCAGAGGCGTTCCAAGAAGCGCATGCACACCCCACCGGACCCTGGCAGACATCATACCGCGTTCCTTCCGCGAACTTCACGATTCGTCCCCTTTGCACCCCCGGTGTACGCTGACAACAAGTTCAGCACATATTGCTGAGCCACAGGATCGATACGTCGCGAGAACAGGCCCTGTCTTTGCTTAGAACCGACAAGTCGCCCTCGTACCTGTAGTCTGGAGACAACAACTTTGCCCTCTCCTGCTTGCAGCTCCGCGAGTGCTGCCGTTTTCAACTTCAGTCCGCACCGCGCGAGGACTATCCACGGTACGCTGGCGCAGACGTCGTGTTGTGACACAACTTCGCCTCCGAATCCGCCGTTAAACATCTTCAAATGCTCCTTATCGATCCCGTTCCACACGGGATGGCGATGGTCTTCAGCGAATACATACGAGTCGTATCCGCCGCGATCGAAATCGGTCCTACGCTCCACGATGAGTTCAATCCCGTCAATGATGGGGACCATCTCCCTGGACTCGATCCCGAATTCAGGTTCACTCAGAACAAGAACACCTCCGGAGCGCACAAAACGTCCGACCTCAGCTGCGTGGCTCTTATGGGCCGGACTGGCCACAAGGCCTTCTCCGACAACGATGACATTGCACCTCTGCAGATCACCAGAGCTTGGGTCAAGACATGAGATGCCGAAGCCGCCCAGGAACTCACTCAGCTCTCCTCGCTGATCAATAATGGCAACCGGCGCTTCCCTCAAGTTGTCGGGGACATGAAGAGGTCCGAAGACATGGGCTGACTTTTCAGAATATGCCGTGTAGTCTAGAGCGTATTCTTCCATGAGCTCAGCGCGAATTTTGAATGTGCCCGGATCCTTCGGCAATCCCACCACGACCGGAACAACCGAGCATCCCGCAGCGTCGACTCTCACATCGAGTTGTGCTTGTGATATCCACGTTCCGGCCCTGTTCACCACTCCATACCGCACAGCTCCTCTTTTCGGATGACCGCCATCATTCAATATGAACAACCTGACCTCCCGCTGCTCCCCCACGACAAAGTGGCGATCCCACAATTCTATGCTGATTCCGAACGGTGAAAACGCATTCTTCAGTGCTTTCAAGACCGGTTTTGGCTGGAGATCTTTCACGTCGCCGAGAAACCAATGTCCGGTCGGTCCGGCGTTGTTGCTCAGATACACAAATGGCTGAATCGCATCAACCCGCATGCGCCGGAAGAGTTCCACGAGCTCCTGGGCAAGGAATGACTGGTGTGCTATCAATTCCTCCTGCGTATACTGAGGACCCATCCATCGGTCGACCACATCCCTAGTGAGCATCGTGGGATTGTTGTTTTTGTCCAGCCACCACCAGAGGAATTCATTCACCAATGATGGCGCGGGTGAATTCTCAATATCGTTCAGCGACCTGGTGAAGCCGAACTTTCGGTCATTCAGTACCGGTCCGAGGGAGTAGATGTACGGGTGGTCTTCCACAAAATCTGCCGACTCCCACGGGCGGGTCGGCTCGAGCCGTTTCATCGCCGGCACGACTTCCTTCTGCACGATCTCATCGGTGCATTCATTCAGCGCATCCCAGATGATGATGCTCGGGTGGTTCCAGTTATCGTGCAGCCACCGGGTGAACTCCTTTTCAATCTGGGCTCTGGTGCCGCTCGTCTCCCAAAACTGCCATTCGTTTTGGATCAACATCCCGTGCTCATCGGCAATATCGTACCAACGGTTGTACATATGACCAATATGCGCACGGAAGAAGTTGAAGTTGTGGGCCTTCGGAATATCAATCAGAAGCTCTTTCACCCAGGCAGCATCCCACGGCAACAGCCGACGATCAGCGTCAGAAAGGAACCGATGGAAAGCAATGTTGCCACCTTTCAGGAAAACACGATTACCGTTGAAATAGAAGTCCGAGCCGACCACTTTGAATTCGCGCATCCCAAACGTGGTGCGGAGGCTGTCGGTTGATCTGCCATTTGCGTTGATGACAGTTTCAACTTCATACAAAAAGGGGTCCTCCACCGACCACAGTTTCATTTCACTGATGGCCACCGAAAACGAAAGCACGGTCTCTCTGTTCGGCCCTAACACGTGGTTCACCACTCCCTCGGAGGATACTCCACGCCCAGTCCGTTTCTCGAATACACGTGCGGTTAGTTCAAAGGACTTTTCCTCAACAGAACGATTGTCCACAGTCACTCGAACCTCAACCTCGGCCTTTTCGACTGATGGAATGACCTGAACCAATCTGACGCGAGGGCTTCCAGACATCGTCACGTACACGTCTCCCCAGATACCCGGTATGAATTCCGTTCGCTCTTGGTCTTTTCCGACGGCGCTCTCGGCTGGAAGAGTGTGTTTCGCCCCAACCCGAACAATCAACTCGTTCTCATTACCATACTTGAGAAGCCCGGAGACGTCGTACTCTTGGGACGTGTAGCATGCGATATCAGAGCCAGCTCGAACTCCGTTCACCCACACTTCCGTGCCAAACATTGCCTGCTCAATCTTTAGAAAAGCAAGATCAGTCTTATCGCCCGCCTGAATGATAAAACTTCGACGATGCCAGTGGTAGTCGTGCACGGCCCAATCGAACTTCGGTTCGGCAACGTCGACGAGCGCTGGAACGGGCACCGAATGTTCCCAACGTAATGGAAGCTCCCCTCCGCCCGGTTCTATCTCCCATTGGCCATTAAGAGGAATGACGATTCGTGGCAGTAGAGGTTCTGACATTTGAGGTCGCCGAAGCATGAAGACAACGTATCACGTGTTTACTAGAAAGTAAACTCGTTCTTACCCTTTTGTACAGTAAACTGCCTCGCCGCACCTTGTGCGACTACTCGCAGCAGAAACGGACTGCTCGATTCCACCGAGATTCTCCGTTCCGATCTCCCCCTTGCGTGCGCAAGCAGGCTTGCGACTTTGCCCCCGAACCTGTAGCGTTTGCAGCCCACTGTTTTGTCTGTAAGAATGTTCCATGACAACTCATTCCGATTCCTTCCGGACGCGGACTACTGAGATAACCACCCGCCCGTAAATCGAGCCCTCTTCAATCCTTCAACAACATACGGATTCTTTTTCATGATATTCCATACGAATCCATTCCGGAGATTTTCAATCATGATCACAATTGGTCCCTGATCGATGCCAAGGTAGTCAGCGTCAAACCACCCAGCCTCTCCCGTCCTCGCTGTTACGAAGGTTGGATTGAACGCGTCGAGGAACCCGAACTCTCGCCACAGCCGGGCGCCGTATCTTTCTTTCATCGTCTTCAATGTAGGCACACAAATCTCAGGAGCAAACGCGACCGACCCCCCTGCTGCTGTCGGCGCGATGGTTCCGTCGTCATTAACCCAATCAAATGAAACCCCACGCGCTTCGTACCGAGAGAATTTCCGCTTCTTGCCATCGACAAGAAAGGTTGTGTCTCCCGGCCCGTCGCACGCAGTGAAGCCCCAAATAGTATCGGAGTAACCACGAAAAGTGAACGGATTCTCCATGGCGTACGCACGCTGGGAATAGGTCGCACGTCGAGAATTTTCAAAGTAGTCGATGCCCTTTTCCCTCATATAGGAATCCTGAATTCCCCGAAAATCAATCCAGCAATGGGAATATTGATGACCAAACAGAGGGCCAAAGCTCACAAAGTCGCGCCCATAATACTCTGCCCAAACATGCGTAGAGCTCCAGTACTCCCACACCGAGGATGGAACAGGATACGTTGGAGAGCCGAGCGCAAGGATGTACATGATCATTGCTTCACTGTACCCTCTCCATGCTTTCCCGTGGAACGAACGCTCCGGAGTCCATCCCATGACGATTCCTTTGGTGTCGGCCATTGCCCATTTCCAATCTACCCGTCGATACAGGGAATCAGCGAGCGTACGTATCGTCTGCTCTACCCCGTTGTTCCCGTCGAAGTATGCTTGGGCAAAAAGGACTCCGGCCATAAGCAAGCCGGTGTCAATGGTCGAAAGCTCACAATTCCAGAAACGGATTCCAGTATTCGCGTCAATGAAATGGTAGAAGAACCCCTTGTGCCCTGCCGTCGCAACGGGACGGTCATTCTGAGGTAGACTTAAGAGAAAGCGAAGTGTAGTAAGCGCTCGTGATGCCGCATCTGTACGAGGTATGATTCTACGTTCGGAAGCTATCGGATACGTCGTGAGCGCAAATCCGACGGCCGCAATGCTGGAAGGCGAGTTCGATGGCGTCCTGTCGGGCGTCAGTCCAGAGGAAGGGTTTGTCGCATGCAGGAAGTAATGGATCGTTCGTGTCTGCAGTGTATCGAGAAAGGCATCCCAAGAAAAAGATACCGGCTCCGGTTCAATGGCTCGATTGATTCTTTGACTGTACTCAACACTGAAAAGCAGAAGCCCGAAGAGCGAACACGCAACAACGAGTCTATTCATGTGTCATTTCAGAAGAGCCGGTTCTCCACGCCAGCGGACGTGATTCTGCATCCGCATCGAGGGTACTGATTCCTTTCTCTGCAAAGACCGGGCACGACACCCAGGCAAAGCTCGTTGCTGCAACGCCTGTCCTACGCAACGACACGGCCACATCAGACGCAGGACGGCTACTCTGCTGGTCAAACTCAGAATCTGGCTCCTTCGCAGATGCTTCGCAGCACCTTCAACCTCGTTATGGTCGCCTCAGCGCAGGAGGAGCATTCTCCTCACACGAACTTCACCGTCGGCATTCAATCGATAGTAGTAAACACCGCTTGCCAGTGCGTGGGCGTCAAATGTAACATCATATCTCCCAGCGTCCTTTACATCATCGACCAGTGTCGACACTTCTTGAGCAAGAAGATTATATACCTTGAGCGTCACGTGACCACGCCTCGGTAGAGCGTAGTTCACCACGGTGACGGGGTTGAAAGGGTTGGGATAGTTTTGCTCAAGAGAATAGACTGCGGGGAGGACGCCAGCATTATCCTCAACAGCATTCACCGTGGTGAAGCCCGCCGCCTGCAGGCCCAGTTGAATTTCCGGACTCTGCATGAAGAGCTTCCACACGTTGCCGGTGCGGTAGTTCTCGGCCATGATAATAATAGGTCCTTGATCTATCCCAATCACATCAGGTCCCCACCAGTTCGCTTTCAAGTTGAAAGCATCCCGAAAACCATAGCCGGTCCAGATGTTCGCCCGATACTGGTCGTACATGTAGCGCAGGGCGGGGGTACAGACTTCTGGCGCAAATGGAATGGAACCCCCCGCTGCAGTCGGTGCAATAGTGCCGTCGTCATTTTCCGGCGGTGGGGCTCCCCGCGCGATGTATCCGAAGTATCCAGCTGAACCGGGTCCGTCACATGCCGTGAGCCCCCAAACATTGGTTCCATAGCCTGTGAAGCCCCCCGGGTTTGTCATACAGTATGCTCGCTGGGCAAGTGTGGCCCGACGTGTGTTCTCAGCGTACGTGATTCCCGCAGCCCTCATATAAGCGTCTGCAACGTTCCGAAAATCGATCCAGCAATGCGAATACTGATGTCCAAACAAGGGAGGGAAGTTAACAAAGGTGTAGCCATATTGGGTCTGCCATCGATACCCGCCTGTCCAACTGTTCCAGACGGCCGCGGGCAGTGGGTTCGTTCCTGCACCAAGTCCCATAAGATTGAGAATCATCGCTTCATTGTAACCTATCCACCGAGCACCGATGAACCCGGGTCCGGGGTTCCATCCCATAGTCAATGACGGAGCGCCATTGGTCATCCAGTTCCAATCAACGCGGCCGAAGATCTGGTCAGCCAAGGTTCGGATTCTTGTCTCCGAGGTATCACTGCCGTTGAAGTACTGTTTGGCGTAGAGGATTCCTGCAAGCAAGAGACCTGTATCAATAGAAGAGAGCTCGCTTGAACCGGCGCGCACCGCCGTCCCCATCTCAAGAAAATGGTAGAACCACCCCTTGTATCCGATAGCACCAGTAGCGTCAGGTCCCTGGGGTTGTTCCCAGAATGTCTTCAGCGTAGTTAATGTGCGGTCGCGGCCTTCCTCACGCGTGATCCAACCCCTGTCGACGCCGATCCCGATAGCTGTCAAGCCAAATCCAACCGCTGCAATGCTTGATGCAGAATATGTCTCGCTCCTGTCTCTAATGAGTCCGTTCTTTGGATTCGCCTCGTACCAGAAGTAATCAAATGCAGTGTGTTCAAGATAATCAAGAAAATCGGTATCACTGGAGAACGCAGTCGGCGCGGCAGATAATGTATCTGAATTCGGACCTTCTATTTGGTTCGTATTCACTGCACGCACATAGTAGTAGTACACCTGTCCGTTGGTAACATCAAAATCGGCAAAACTCTGAAGACTCAGGGCCGGGCTCGTCACCTTGACGAACGGCCCGATGGCCGACTGTGCCCGATACACATTGTATCCCATGAGGTTCGTCTCTGCATTCCTATCCCAGTGCAACACCACGCTTCGGTCACCTACTCGCCACACGGGTTTCTTGGGAGCGCTGGGAATCGTCGTATCCACAGCGGCAGTCTTTGCCAAGAGCCGCGCGTTATCAAACCACATCGTGTGATCTACATTATCAGCAGCACCCTGACCGAAATTTACATCTTTGAAACTGGAAAGCGAAAATCCACCATATGGTTCAAACGCTGTCAGAGGGATGCTGACCCTTTGCCATGTTGTCGTGTCGGCATCCGTCCCTGTGGAGAGGTATGCGCCGATGTCAATTGCCGGCGTGCTGATGTTCGTGCTGCTCTCGAGCCCGACTTTCGGCAAGTCCGTGGAGGCAATCGCGCCGAGTGAATTCACAAAGAAGACGAGACTATCATAGCCACTCGCGTCCCTTGTGGCCCAGCCAACGCTCGCAACAAAGATTTTCCATGAACCCCCGCTGACTGATTTCCACTGAAGCACGCCACTGTTGGTGCCGGTGTAGTGTTGCGTCATGCTGATCACCAGTTTGTCGTTGCTGGGACCAGCCATCGCCAGCGTGCTTCCGCCTGATTTAAGGCCAAACGAAGCATCATAATAGCCAACGCCGACCGGGTCATCCTCATCGAAAACGATGATGTCAGGTTTTGGCTGGCCAAGCAACCCCGTTGGCAACGACAGCCATGCCGCACAGAAGAGAAGAATGCTAACAACAATCTCTCGTTTCATCGCCGTACCTCCTATCCTTTGGTTTCTTCACCCATGAGTACTATTATATGGTGCCTGACAGAATCACTCGAGAGCGGGAGGATCACACCGTGGCCCTGTCGCCGGAGAACTTTCAGAGGGACACCATCAACTGACACAGACGCAACTCCATACCCAACGTGGTTTGGGTTCTTAAACTCGATGTCATACACAGACCCTCTGAATCGTCTGTTCACACGATAGTTCGACCATTTCCTCGGGATGCACGGATCGACAATGAGCCCATTGATGCTCGCGCGTACTCCCAAAATCCAATCAAATCCCACCCGAGACAGCCATGCTGCTGAGCCTGTGTACCACGTCCAACCACCTCTCCCAAAGAAAGGTGACTCTGGACCTTCGATATTTCCGGGGGTCACGTATGGTTCGGCAACGTACGTGTCGGGATCACAGCCACGGTTGACAGGATTGATCTTGCTGAACATTCGATACGCCTCTTCACTCCTCCCGGCCATAACCTCTGCGAGCACTGCCCATGTTGCAGCGTGGGTGTACACGCCGCCGTTCTCACGCATGCCAGGGCTATATCGTGTGAGGTAGCCGATCTCCTCATCCGGTGCAGAATATGCAGGGTGAAGTAGCAACGGACCAATCTCATACTCAAGATGCTTCTCCACCGCGTCCAGCACTCTCGTTGTCCGTTCCTCATCTGCAACACCAGCAATCACCGCCCACACTTGGGCATTGAGATAGATTTTCCCTTCAACGTTTGACGAACTTCCCAATTTCTCGCCATTATCCTTCGTTGCCCGATAGTACCAGGCTCCGTCCCACGCGTGCATGTTCAACGCATTCTTGAGCTGGCCTGCACGTGTGCAATACCCGGAAGCCCGTTGACTGTCACCGCGATGCTCCGCAATCGCTGCAAAATCCTTCAGAATCAGATGAAGGAAATGACCCAACCATACAGATTCACCCTTCATCCCAAGGCCGACAGCACTCAGCGCGTCATTCCAGTCTCCCGCACCGATCAATGGTAATCCCCGGCTACTCAGCCGGGACAGCGCCTTCTCAATTGCTCGCACACAGTGACCATAGAGATCGGTAGGCGTGGCATCGTCGACAAACGGCTCCTCTGCATCAAGAATAGAAAAGTCTGCTGTCTCCATGAGGTACGAGTTCACCACAAACGGGAGCCAGAGCATGTCGTCTGTCATCGCCGTCGAATGGCCGATTTCCGACAGTGGATGCCACCAATGGTACACAGAGCCATCTTTGAACTGGTGCCTCGCATGAAGACGCAACTGACACTTTGTTTGTTCCGGATCTATAGGAAGGAGAATCTGGCTGTCCTGGAGCTGGTCCCGAAACCCAAATGCTCCGCCCATCTGATAATATGCGGTTCTCGCCCAGAGCCGGCCGCTTATTCCCTGATACTTCAACCAGGTGTTGAGCATGAGGTTCATTGCAGGATCAGGGG
>Ga0299912_10001427_pt1 | contig 19225 bp, 17 predicted proteins | sample RVTome_2_FD_207667 | JGI IMG/M metagenome (GOLD analysis project Ga0299912, IMG submission 207667) | Soil microbial communities from uranium-contaminated site in the Upper Colorado River Basin, Wyoming, United States - RVT95D214 (version 2) ... | reverse complement strand
CGAAAGCACCTCGCCTGCCACTCTGGTCCCGCTGGGATTGAGAGCTCCCGTAGATCCCTCGACCGGAGCCATCGCCATTGGGGTTCCCATCCCGGGTCATGAGGCGAAGATTATGGATCTGAGTGATACCGAGAAAGTGCTTCCGCCTGGAGAAGTAGGAGAACTGGTCATCAGAGGACCGGGTATTATTCCGGGGTATTGGAAGAAACCTGAAGAAACCGCTCATGCCATTCGTGAAGGCTGGCTTTTTACCGGAGATGTGGGCACAATGGACGACAAAGGATGGGTCTATCTCCTGGACAGGAAGAAGGACATGATCATCGCCTCCGGATTCAAAGTCTGGCCGAGAGAGGTGGAGGATACGATCTATCTTCATCCTGCTGTTCGGGAAGTGGCCGTGATCGGGGTTCCTGACCCCTACCGTGGAGAGACGGTCAAGGCCTTTGTTGCCCTGAAGGAAAGTTATGAGGGAAAGGTTACGGATGAGGAGATCATTTCCTTCTGCAAAGAGAGGATGGCGGCTTATAAATATCCCCGGGAGGTGGAGTTTGTTAAAGAGGTGCCCAAGACCACGACTGGAAAATTTCTAAGGAGGGCCTTAAGAAATACTCAAAGCTGAAAGTTCCAAGGTTATTTAACGCTATGCGCTACCTGCCCGCTGAAGTTTTAACGTAGGCGGGTACCCTATGCACTATGCTTTGTAAAAGGAGAATAAAATGGAACGAATCGTAACCAAAGAGGATTACCTCCAGAGTCTGAAAGATCTCCATCATGCTGTCTATTACAATGGGAAACGGGTTGAGGATATCACCGAACATCCAGGGCTTCGGCCCCATATTGATGCGGCCGCCCTTACCTATGAACTCGCCCTTCGGCCGGAGCACGAGGCCCTAATGACAGCCACCTCTCACCTCACCGGAAAGAAGATCAACCGGTTCACCCATATCCACCAGAGTGTGGATGACCTCATTAAAAAGGTCCAGATGCTTCGTCTCATCGGTCACGAGACAGGCTCCTGCTTTCAACGGTGTGTAGGATTCGATGCTTTAAATGCCACCTACATGACAACTTATGATATCGATCAAAAATATAAGACCGATTACTTCGAGCGATTAAAGAAGTACCTGATACATGTCCAGGAGAGCAATGTGATGGTGGTGGGCGGAATGACCGATACCAAAGGAGACCGGTCTCTCGCACCCAGCAAACAAGCAGACCCAGATCTTTTTACACATGTCGTAGAACGCCGGTCTGATGGAATTATTATTCGAGGTGCCAAAGCCCATATGACCGGAGGCGTCAATTCCCACGAAATTCTGATCATGCCCACCCAGGCCATGAGAGAGGAGGATAAAGACTACGCTTTGGCCTGTGCATTTCCTCTTAATGCACCGGGGGTCATTCTCATTTTTGGCCGCCAGACCAATGAAGAGAGGAAGTTTGAGCAGGGGATCGATGCCGGAAATCCTTTTGGGGCTGTAGGAGGAGAGGCCCTCATCATTTTCGATAATGTTTTCGTCCCATGGGACCGGGTTTTTCTATGCGGTGAATATGACATGGCAGGTTTGCTTGTGGAACGGTTTGCTACATTACACCGGCAGAATTATGGAGGATGTAAGGGAGGGGTCTCAGACATACTTGTGGGGGCCACAGCTCTGGCTGCTGAATATCAGGGGACAGCCGGCGCTTCTCATGTTAAAGAGAAACTAGCGGAGATGATTCACCTTGCCGAGACGATTTACTCAGGATCTGTGGCCTGCTCTGCCATGGGATATAAAACCCCTTCAGGAGCTTACTATCCTGACCCGCTCCTTGCCAATACGACCAAACATAACGTCACACGTCACATCTACGAGATCTCCCGTTTAGCCCACGATATTGCCGGAGGCATCGTAGCCACCATGCCCTTCCAGGGCGATCTGGAGAGCAGTGAGGTAGGACGCTATGTGAAGAAGTATCTGGCAGGCGCCAAAGGAATTCCCGTTGAAGCCCGAATGAAAATCCTTAGGCTCATCGAAAATATGAGTGGAGGAACAGCCCTGATCGAGTCTATGCATGGCGCAGGTTCCCCCCAGACCCAGAAGGTCATGTATGGTAGGCTGGGAAACCTCGAACAGAAAAAACGCTGGGCCAAACGGATCGTGGGGATTGAATAAATACGAAGTTCCAAGCAAAAGATATCAGCGGATAAGGGCGACTTCGGTCACCCTTTTGGGAAAGGAGGCTAAACCCACCTTAATTGATTAAGATGTCTCATGGTTAACAACTCTAACCGTTGTTATCTTCTACTTCTCTCCAGAAATCCTCGTGCCGAATACCCTCCCCCTCTCGAATCTGTTGTCTTGCCAAACTTAACATCTTCTGAAACTTGGGCGAGTAAGCCAATGTCAACCGCTCTATCTCATCTTCATCGTCCACGGATAGCAATACTGCTGTAGGTTTACCGTTTCGGGTAACAACCACTGGACCCCGTTTGCTTTCCTTTAGGAATGCACTAAACCGTGCTTTCACATCGGCCACAGAAGCAATTTTCATAGTTTTACCTCCTCCCCACCAATAAACAAGCGATTCCCTTCTTTCACACCGATCGCCAATATGTGCACTTCATGGAATTCTATGTTTATATCGTAGAATATTCTAAACTTATTATCTGGCCCAAAACGAAGCTCCCATTCAGCTTCAAACGCTACTGCTCGTTTCAAAGGCTTTCGATTTCTCGTTTCTACCCCTGGATCAAACTGTAACTCATCCTCAATCGTGGTCCGAATGAGCGAGTAATATTTACGTTCGATTGTCTTAAGGTGTAGCTTTGTTAGAGGAGCATAAATCAAAACAAATTTTTGTTTCGGCGACATAATGACTATAATTATAGTCATTTATTAAATATTTGTCAATCTTGCCTTTCAGGTTGGTCCTAAAGTTACTCCTTTTAAAGCTTTTATGAAGATTCTCCGGATTATTGAGAACCTGAGCGGGGGAACAAAGCTTTGATCGAGTCTATGCATGGCGCAGGATCACCCCAGACCCAGAAGGTTATGTATGGAAGGCTGGGAAACCTGGAGCAGAAAAAACGCTTGGCAAAACGCATTGTTGGAATTGAATAAGCACGGAGTCCTAACACCAAGAAGGAATCAACCCATTTATTGGCAACTTTCCCCCCCCAATAAAAATAAGGGGTGATAGGGTTTGATGATTATGGGTTGGAAGAATGGATAACGGCACGGCTAAGAGGCTGGCAAAAAAGCGTAGCGGAATTGCAATCTGACTTAATGCTATTGTTAGACTTTTTTCTATGGTGTGTTTATGGGCAACAGCTCGTCAAGGACTGACCTAATGCCTTTCTTTCTCTAACCCGTGAATGAAGCCTTAACCTTTTCTATGAAAAGCTCGGTCTGTTTTGCCGCCCTCTCTTCCAATGGGACTGGGCATTCATCTCCAAAAGCCCAGAGAATTTCCTCCAGGGCATAATGGGTTTGTATATTGGACCTCTTGGCCGCGCCGCGAAGTTGCATATAACATCCGGGGCAGTAACAATTGAGATCATCGACCTCCGTATTCAGAACCTGCGCCATCTTTTTTTTGGCTTCTTTGGTGCCTTCTCTCAGGTCGTAATTGTTCCGAAGAATGGACACCGTACCGCAGGTCAGATTATCGAACCGGTTATTCTCGAGTTCCACGACCTCCATTCCCACTGCCCGATGCAGGGCCCTGACCGCATCCAGAAACCCATCTCCCAGTTCACTGCTGTAACAGGAGTCGGTGAGGGCTATCTTCCGGTCGATCGGGCGTTCAACCTTGATTTCGCCTTTCCTGTACTTTTCCCAAAGCCACTCCCACACCGATACGATCTCAAAGGGCAGTTTGACGCCATGATAATTCGGCCAGATATTTCCCAGATAATTTGCGCAGGAGCCACAGTAACACACCAGACGTTTCGTATCGAGGCGTTCGAGCATTTCCCGCGTGCGTTCGACGGTCTCGGCGAAGACTTGATAGTCCCCATACCGATACGCCAGTTCCCCACAGCACGCATTGCGCGGAGAGTATTTGGGCAGCCCCTCGAACACGCGTGAGTGCTCGGTACCGTAAGGAATCTCTCTCCCTACACAGCCGATGAACAGCACCTCCGGGCTTTTTGGGGGAACGAGTTCCCATCTGTCCAGAATCGCTTTCTCCTCTGCCGACTCGGAGGCATATACATCCCAAAACACGCAGGAATCGGTCTTCCCCGTCAGCAGGTAGTCAACATATGGCGGGAAACCTTTTCCCGTCCTGCGATTCTTCTGCACTGCACGCTCCATGATAAGGGCATAAGGCCGCAGGCCTTGAGGACAGTAATGGTTGCAACTAAAGCAGAATGTACATTCATTTAGCACCCGTTCGGTTTCCTGACCCTTTAAAAGCCGGCCCATTTCCGCTTGGGATTCTGCCTTTTCCATTTTCATAACAGGACATTGCTGCAAACATAGGCCGCACTTTTCGCAAACGTTTCGGCTCTTTCTCTCAGGATCGAACGCATCGATATAGGTCTTTCTTGCCAATTTTACCCTCCCTATATACCTTTAATTTTAGCTTGGATTTGTTTGGGGCTGGTCCCATCTAACTAATTGATTCCTAAATATTAACGTCCAGAAACAGGTGCTTTCAATCCCTATAGAATTAGCCGCCCTTGTGTCCCCAGTCTTCCATTAGAGCCTTAAATGTAGTTTGTCCGCCTCTCATCACAGGGTTAATCCCTCCGCCTGTGGAACCCCAGGCGCTGGCGAGGTATAGTCCTCTTATCGGAGTTCGATTCTTATTCCTATATATCCAATAGTTATCCATAGAATGTTCATAACCAAGGACAGCTCCCTCGGGGTTTTTGGTGTAGCGCATATTGGTTAAAGGTGTTGCGGCATCCATAACTTCAATCATCGATTTGAGACCAGGGATGGCCAGCGCCTCGGTAAAAAATGTTTTCCTCCTCCTTACCGTTAAGTATCCCGACCGCTGGCTTGGTAAAAGTCTACTAATTTTGAATGAAAACTTCAACAAGAATTGTCGATTACCATTAAAAAGAGCGTATTGAAGGGCAAAACTCACAAGTCTCACTTTCAGGAAGAAGTTCTTGCCCGACTTGGTACTATCCGTAAGGTCAAGTCCTGATTTTGACAACATACTTTCACGGCACGCACGATATGGCTACACAATTTTCCAAGTTTACCGTCGCTCTCGGTTATCTCAATGGTCTTATGTCAGGTTTGTAAGATCACCGCCCTATACGACTGAAATACCACCCAAAACGGGTGTCCTTTTGTGCAATCACGAGACCAAGATTTCGCATTGGTCGTATCTATAGCCTTCACCAAAACACAGGACATAACAAATGGTCATAACTGTCCTGAACAGTCAGCGCTCCAGACCCGCAAAGGTCACCCAGGTGAGTGAGAAATCCTTCCTGCCGTTTTTACACTCTGGAAACTCATGGCCCCCTATCATGGTTAATGTCGCCTCCTGGGATTTTAAAAATCCCTCGCCTTCGGGTGACCACTTTAGTATAATTGCAGTGTGCAATTCCATGTGACCGCGTCTCATGTGTCAAGCTGAATTTTTTCTGGATTACGACGTGGCTGCGGATGATATTGAATGATGTAAAAAGAAGAGTGAGGATGAGGACTGAGCAGAAAATAGAGTATTTTGAAGTCATTCAAAAGGAGCATTTATGGGGAATTCTGTAATAGAGAAGATTGGGGAGATGAAAGATTGGCTGATAGAGGTTCGACGAACCATTCACATGAACCCTGAATTGGGGTTTGATGAAGTGGAAACCTCTAAGCTGGTTGCCGGGTGGCTTGAAAAGCTTGGTCTCCAGGTAAAAAAAGGAATGGCCGGGACTGGCGTCGTCGGGTTCTTGCAGGGAGATAAGGAGGGGAAGACCGTCGCCATCCGGGCGGATATGGACGCCCTTCCTTTGGAGGAGGCCAACCAAGTACCGTACCGCTCAAGGGTCAGGGGAAAGATGCATGCCTGCGGCCATGATGCTCATGTAACGATTCTGTTGGGAGTAGCCCGACTCTTTTCTTCCATTCAGGCACAGCTGAAGGGCAACATCAAATGGATCTTCCAGCCTGCTGAAGAAGGGGGTGGGGGAGGCCGAATGATGGTGGAAGAAGGAGTTTTGGAAAACCCCAAGGTCGATGCCGTTTTTGCAGCCCACCTGTTCCCGGACATTAGAATCGGGGAAGTAGGGATTTATGAACGCGAGGGGCTGGCCGCCACCGACCGGTTTATCATCAAACTGTTGGGGAAGGGAGGGCATGTGGCCCATCCGCATCTCTCCAGAGATCCAATCTATGCTGCTGGGCATCTGATTACTCAAATCTATTCCATCACGAGCCAGAGCATTAACCCCCTCGACAGTGCCGTCATAGCCATCGGCAAGGTGGGCGGGGGAACGGCGTTTAATATCATTCCAGATGAAGTTGAACTTTTTGGGACAGCGCGCTCGCTGACCCCCCACGTCAGGGAGGAGTTGAAATCTAGGCTCGAAAAGGTAACCCAGGGGGTGGCCCGTTCTTTTGAAATGGATTATCAACTTGACTATCAATACGGATATCCGGCTTTGGTCAATCATCCGGAGATGTCTCACCTGGTGGCGTCAGCCTGTGCCAGAGGAGTCGGGAAGGAGAACATCAAATTCTTGAGGCCCTCGATGGGTGGAGAAGACTTTGCCTACTACCTCGAAAAAATCCCTGGGTCTTACTTCCGATTGGGATGTCGAAATGAGGGAAAAGGGGTTGTGTACCCTCTTCATAGCAGCCAGTTTAATATCGATGAAGATGCGTTGCCTTTTGGAGTAGAAATGTTTACTCGGATCATCGACGAGTATCTGGGATTGCAGCTTTTTTGATTCGAACACTGGGATCGCTAAATTCTAACGGAAGGTAACTCGAGAGAGTAATGGTCGGAGAGTCAGTAGGCGAGAAAGAGTCGGGAGCAGACCTCTTAATGAACCAGTCAAGAGAGTTCTTTGCGGTTCATATGGCTCATTTTATGACACGATCCATCAACCTCAGGGCATTGCCTCCAATGATCTTTTCGATATCACTGTCTGAATAACCCCTTGTGACCAGTCCCCTGGTTATATTGGGCCACTCTTCCAGGCTCTCGATACCGTTCATATATTCGGTTTGGGGCTCGATTCCCATATGGATAAGGTAGTGTTTATACACTGGAAGGGCGGCATGATGGCCCCAGATGATGTCAGTGCCGATTCCGACATGATCCACACCCACCAGTCGCACCATGTAATCAATATGGTCCAATAGATCCATGATCCCCTGCCTCGGCCCCGGTGCCAGGTAATTTGGAATTCCACAGACACCGATGAGACCGTCTTTTTCAGCTAAGGCCTTTATCAGGTCATCACTCTTGAGGCGTTTATTCTTAGGAAAGAGACTGCGCGCACCTGCGTGGCTGATAAGCAGAGGATACCTGGATGCCGCGATTGCATCAAAGCTGCTCTTCTCGCCCCAGTGAGACATGTCACATATCATTCCTACCTCATTCATCCTCTCAAGAAAGGCTAGGCCGTAGTAAGAAAGGCCGCTGTCGTAGCGTTCCAAGCATCCATCTCCTAAGTGATTTCTGTAATTGAGGATTGGATTGAGTCGCCGCACACCCAGCTTGTAGAATTTTTCGATGTTCTCTAATGAAGGGTAATACTCATCAGGGGTACCTCTTTTTAACATGATGCCGGGTCCCACAAACTGAGATGCGTCCATCTCTATCGAGAGCAGAATTGCCTGGTCTCCCCTTTTTTTCGCCTGTCGGATATCATCCGCAGAGAGAGCGACACACATTCCGGGCTGCTCCTTGAAGAAATCAACATACCATCTGGCTACCTCGAGAGTGGTCTTGAAATCATGGTTCGGATTCCGGATTCCTGCTTCGATTGTCTCTGAGAGGCAGGTGAGGCCTGAGTTCCTGGCCCTGTTTCTCGGATAATTCTTCCCCTCGCACTCATCCTTGTCGAATGGATTTATGCTGAGAGAATGAAGATCGATGGTTATCCGTGACCCATGGATTTCTGTGGCCCTCTTGTCATCCTCGTTGCTGAGATCGATGAGACGTTCTTTGAACGGAAGCTTAAGGTAATCCTCTCTGGGCAAGGGTCTATCCATATCGAATCTCTACCTCTTCAACCTGTCTGTATGCCACCATGCCCGCGGGGCATGGTTTTGCCATTATTCATCATGCGGCTTGGCACTGTTTCGCATCACTTTGCTAAATTCGCTTCCCGATGATCTTTCCCTACATAAAGCAGGCCACCCGACGGCCTTCTTTGCCCTTTAGCTCCGGCTCTTCGGAACGACAGATAATTTCCGCGTGACGACAACGGGGGTGGAATCTGCATCCTGAGGGCACTCGAAGTGCATCAGGGACCTCCCCACTCAGTGGGACGGACGTGCGCTTATACCGGGGATCCGGAACAGGAACCGCGGAAATAAGCGCCATGGTGTACGGGTGCATGGGCGTATTGATGATCTCGTCGCGTGTTCCCACTTCCACGATCTTCCCCATGTACATGATTGCAATGCGGTCACAAAGGTGCCGGACCACTGCGATGTCATGAGAGATAAAGAGACAGGTAACCCCAAACTGCTGACGCAGATGATCAAACAACTTGAGGATTCCCGCCCGCACAGACACATCAAGCATTGAGACAGGCTCATCCGCTATTACGAATTTTGGTTCCAGCACCATGGCCCTAGCAATAGAAACACGCTGACGTTGTCCCCCGCTCAATTCATGGGGATACTTGTTTAAAACGTCATCGGATGACAATCCGACAATCTTCAACATTTTTTCGATCCGGTCCTGGAGTTCCGAAACTGACCTGATTCCGTGGACACTCAGAGGTTCCAAAATGGTATCATGGACCGTATAGCGAGGATCGAGTGATTCATAAGGGTCCTGAAGAATCATCTGAACCTTTTTGCGGAATTCCTTAAGCCTGCGACGCTGCCCCAGCATATCTGTAATATTTGTTCCCTCAAGGCGGATCACTCCTTGGGTCGGCTTGTCCAAGAGGGCGAGCAGCCGCCCAAGCGTTGACTTTCCGCAACCGCTTTCTCCGGCAAGGCCAAGGATCTCCCTCTCACGAATTTCGAGTGAAACGTTATCGACCGCTCGGACATAGGCTTGACCCCTTGAGAAAAGCGCGGCCAGACTGCTCTTAACAGGAAAGTGTCGAACAATATTGTCGATATGAACCATAACGTTATCCATTGAGCTCACAATAGTTGACACTTTTTATCCCAGGATCCCCAGCAAAGTGACAGAATGCAACATGGTTCCCATGGAGTTTAGCTCCAGGAGGATCCTCTTCCTCGCACAATGCCTCCTTTCGAGGACACCGCGGAGCAAATCGGCACCCAATAAGATCCACCGCAAGATTCGGGGGGGTACCCGGCAGGGCTGCAAGCCCTTTTATCGGGCCTTGGATATTTGGAAAGGCTTCTAATAAACCCATCGTGTAGGGATGGCTTGGATTGTCGAACACATCTGCGATGTCCCCATACTCTGCCACCTTTCCGCCGTACATCACCAGAATTTTTTTACACGTCTCCGTCACTACGGAGACATCGTGACTCACAAGAAGCATACTCAGTCCCAGTTGATCAATAAGGGAGACAATCTCTCGCATGATCTGATCTTGAATGATGACATCAAGACCGGTGGTCGGCTCATCGGCAATAATCAAGCTCGGGTTGCAGAGTAGGCTCATGGCGATGATGACACGTTGTTTCATCCCTCCACTTAACTGGTGGGGATAGCATCTGATCCGAGATACTGGCAGGCCAGTCAGCTTAAATAGGTCTTCAACATGCTTGTTGGCGTCTTCCTTGGAACACTTACGATGCAACCGGTAAACGTCGCTGAGCTGTTTTCCGACACGATATACGGGATCGAGCGCATTCATTGCCGACTGGAAGACCATTGACACCTTTTCCCATCGAAATTCCCTCCACTGTTTCGGAGAGTAACTCAAAACATCCCCCCCTTCATAAAGGATACTCCCTCCCCGAATGGACGCGTTTTCGGGAAGGAGGCCCATCAATGTCATGGCAATGGATGTCTTTCCACATCCTGACTCGCCAATAAGACCCAGCTTATCGCCCCTCCTGATCGAGAACGTAACGCCATCAACTGCCTTTAAAACAGCCCCGGACGCCAACCGATAGTGCATCCGTAAATCTTGTACCTCCAATAACGTATGATTCTCATAGGGAGTCATTCGACTCTTACCGCCTCATCATTCTCGGGTTCAAGGCAACACTTAAACCGTCTCCGAAGAAATTGACGGCCGAGACCATGACCACGAGCATCAATCCGGGAAAGAATGAGATCCACCATGCGTTGGCGAAACTTTGCTGGCCCGAGCGGATCAATTGTCCCCAGCTGATGACATTCGGGTCTCCCAGCCCCAGAAAACTTAACCCTGCTTCTACCAGTACGGCTTGTCCGATGAGTATGACCGTATACGCAATGACAGGGCTCACCCCGTTTGGGACCACATGGAAAAAGAGCACGCGGAGACTGCTCGCACCGGAGCCTATCGCGGCGGTAACATATGCACGCTTCTTTAAAGCAAGTGCCTGGGCCCGCATGATTCGAGCATTTCGGGGCCACGTCACCAACCCAATCGAAAAAATGGCAAAGAAGATGTGGCTTCCGAAGAGCGAGACGATCAAAATCAATAAAAAGAAGATCGGCATCACCAGAAAGACATCTGTGATTCTGCTCGACAGGTCATCAATCCAACCTCCGTAATATCCGGCAATACCGCCGATAATGATCCCAATCACGGCGGACAGCCCTGCGGAGAGTATCCCCACCAGAAGGGAAGCGCGGGTTCCCCAGAGGACTCGTGAAAAAAGATCGCGGCCCAGATTATCAGTACCCATAAAGTGCTCGCTCGACGGTGGATGAAAGGGATAAAGTGACAACGCAAACGGGTCAGGTATGGGTAGAGACTGAAGCAAAACGGCTATCAAAAAAAATATGCAGACCACGAAGAATCCGATCATAGCCATTTTCTGTCTTACGAGTTCACGAATGAGACGGCCTTTTCCCCTGAGATTCATTTCCCAAACCTCATTTCAGCTCAATCCTCGGATCCAATACAACATAGATAAAATCTACTAAAAGCGTGAACAGCACAACCATGATAGACATCAGGATGTATCCTCCCATAATAAGAGGGTAATCTCTCGAAAGGACCGCCTGAAACACAAGCTGCCCCATTCCCGGCCAGGAAAAGACCGTTTCCGTCAGCACCGCCCCGGCTGTCAGCTGGGTAAACTGTAACCCCGTCATACTGACTATCGGGAGCAGGGCATTACGCAGCGCATGGTTAAGAAACACCGTGCGCTCCCTGAATCCAACCGCCCGAAACGTGGTGATATAATCATCTTGCATCGCCTCTGCAACGCTCGCCCGTGCCACTTTGATGTTCTGACCAATAAAGTAGACGGTCAGCGATAGTACGGGGAGCGCCATATGTCGCAATGTATCCACTATGCCACGCTGTTCTTCCAGAAAACTCATCATTCCGGAGGATGGAAACCAATTCAAGTGTACTGAGAACGCATATATTAAAATCAAACCCAGCCAGAACACGGGGGTCGAATATGCCGCCACGCAGAGACCTGAGATCAGGTAATCAACCTTTGACCCGATGTGCCTGGCAGCCAAGGCTCCTCCTAACGTACCCAATACCGCTCCGAGAATTAGACTGGATCCCATTAATAAAAGAGTGGCGGGCATGCGATTCATGATAATGTCAACAACCGGCTCTCCCCTGGTAAAGGAGCGGCCGAAGTCTCCATGCAGGAACCTCGACATATATCGTCCCATCTGAATGTGCAAAGGGAGATCAAGCCCGTACTCATGTCTGATCGTCGCAATATACTCCGGCCCGGCTTCCATGCCTGCCATGTACACGGCGACGTCACCAGGGGCCAGATGGATTAAAGTGAAGTTCAGGACCGCCACAACCAGAACCACAAGGATCATCTCAAGAATACGCCTGATCAAATACGCTATTCGCTCCATCTTCCCGCTCTTTATTTCTTATGGACGATCATTGGTCCTGCATCCCCGTACTGGGTCATCACTTTTCAAACCAGACTGCACGGTACCCCCCCCATCCAAAGGACTTCCCATACGATGTTGGATCACCAAAAGTAACCCCATGTAATTTGGCCGTGCTGAACTGGAAATACCCAGACTCTGTCACAGGCAGATATGCAAAATCCTTTCTCAGGATCTCCTGAACCTTATCGTAAATCTCTTTTCGTTTTTGGAAGTTAAGGGTTTTCTGTCCTACCTTGACCAGTTCGTCAAAGGTGGCATTCGAATACTTCCCAAAGTTTCTTGCCTCTCCCGTTCCAAAATGCTCTCCGTATGAATCAGGATCAGGTCCGAAACGAATGTAATAAGGGGTCAGGTCAAAATCACCCGAATTTAGTCGACTTTGCCATGTCGTGGTGTCACTCAGGTCAAATTTGACCTGGACTCCTATCTTTTTCAACTGTTGAATGATCACCTCGACCATGGACTGAAGATAAGCCGTAGCGATCAGGACGGGTTTCAGTCGCACGCCATCCGGGCCCGGGGGATACCCTGCCTCATCAAGAAGCTGTTGTGCCCTTTTCAGATCCTGTTCCGGCCAACGAACATTAGAATTGGTAAAAAGGGGTGCTCCAGCGCAACTGGCGTGGTAGTTCGGTTTCCACAAACCCGCCCATGCCAGTTGACTGACTTCATCTCGGTTAATCGCCAAGGATATGGCTTCCCTTACTCGAATGTCGTTAAACGGTTTGCGTTTGTGATTGAACACGATACAACGGTCGTAGATTGATTTTTGCTCCCACATCTTGACTCCCGGCTTAGCAGCTAAGGCTTTGAGCTGATGAAATGGCGGGATCAGTTCATACATAAGCAAATGAAGATTGCCGCTTATGAAATCGGCTTGAGGGACCTCTTTGTTCGCATAGACCCGCCATATGATCTTGTCCAGATAGGCCTGTTCGCGGAAGTATTTCTCGTTGACTTGCAGCGAGACAAATTGTCCGTCTTTCCATTCCACAAATTTAAACGGACCTGTCCCGACGGGCTTCTTATTATAAGGATTCGTTTGGATGTCGGTGCCATCATACAGGTGTTTCGCGATAATCTGGCCGTACCAGTTTGACGCGTTCGCTAACATCGGGAGGAATGGCGCATTGACCTCCGAGAGTTTAAACACCACGGTCTTCTGGTCAGGTGTCTGGATTTCCTTAACTAATTTCAAGTAACTCGCGAGCGGATATTTCTTCTTGATAACGGTGTCATAGGTAAACTTAACGTCAGCCGAGGTAAACTTGACACCGTCATGCCAGTAGACGTTGTCGTAAAGATGAAACGTATACGTCAACCCATCGTCACTGACTTCCCAGCTCTTAGCCAGGTCCCCGTAGGGCTTGGCTCCCTCTGCTATGCCCCAATCCGAGATAACGAGTGACGAATAGATGTTTTGAGAGATCATAAATGCGGGTTGATCATATTTCCATATCGGGTTTAGACTAGTAATGTTTCCAAAGGTGGATGTAATGAGTGTTCCTCCGAAATTCGGAGTTTGCGCCAACGCGCCAGAACTGAAGCAATTGAGAAGTAACAACACACCGATAAAATAAAATCTAACAGCTTTCATTTCGAGCCCCCCTTCCTTTTTTGTAAGATTAAAACGTATTTGTCCATGACAGACTCTCGTTCAATTAAAGCCGTTATAAAACGTTTCCCTTGCCCGGCAAGGCTAGACTAATCTACCAAAAATAGAACGGATAGTCAAAAGCCAATTTTATCTGTGTCCCCCCCTTGCCAAGTCAAAAGTACTTGAGCTGTGTCCCTCCCCGTCTTTTTATGATAAGAACTTGCTTTGCGGATTTAGAATAAAGGGAATAGTATGTCAAGAAAACATCGATGATTAACAATTGCAATCAAGCATGCTCTGCAAAACTGTCCAGTTGTGGACTTCAGGAAGAAGTCGTTGCTGGGATAGAGAAGAATGGATGCGTTCCTTGGAAAAGAGGGTGGTTAAAATCTATTTCGTGGCCCCCTTCTCTCTTGGAATCATCTGTCTCCCGTACCAGCCGAGATCCTTTCGGATTTGCCTGAATGCACGCCTTGCCGAAACACCCTTTCGTTCGCCGTGGATTGCTTTTCGCTCGATTTCAAGTAGTTCCGGACTTATTGGAGGTTTCATTTTTTCGACCCAGGTTGTTGATTTCCACTAAAACATCTCCCGGGCCTAATTTCGGAACAGGTATCTTATCTATTCTTAAAGGCTCCCCCACCTCATAAAATCTTGCCGCCTTCATCTTTTCTGTCATTGTCATCTCTCCCATTCTGCCTGGGCACAGGGCAAGATTATCACAAATCGACTCCCAGGTCGAGATCGAAGAATATGTTGCGTAAAAAGTTTATTTGAATGATAATGATTAAAGTTGTACCAATCCGATTTGACTAAACCGGTATAATATTCTGGGTTGTCCCCATAAATTTGCCCAGATGGCCAAGGCCTTCGGAGAAAAGGTCGAGGGCCTTTCTGAACTGGATGGGGCCGAAACGGCGGTAAAATTTGTAGAACGACTCTCCGATGACATTCGAGTCCCGAGGAGGCTCAGGGACGTTGGGGTCCCGGAAAATGCAATTCCCCGGTTGGCTGAGGCGGCCATGAAAGTGACCAGGCTCCTGGCCAATAACCCAAGAAAAATCGCACTCGAAGATGCTGTGGCCATTTACAATTCCGCCTATTAATCCTATCATGTTTTTCTGTCCTGAAGCGTCAAAATGAGTAAGGAAGGATTGAACCAATGAAGACAAATGATTCTTTACTCGTTGAAAGGGATCAACACATCCCCCAGGGTCCCTTCAATGTCCACCCCATCTTTGTTGAGAAGGCAAAAGGGGCAGTCATCACCGATGTGGAGGGGAAGGAATATATTGATTTTGCTGGAGGTATCGGTGTAAACAACGTTGGCCACTGTGATGATGAAGTGCTAAAGGCTGTCCAGGATCAAATTCAGAAATATATTCACACCTGTTTCCATGTGGTCATGTATGAACCTTATGTGGAACTGGCAAAAAGACTAAATCAAATCACTCCAGGAAACTTCCAAAAAAAGACGATGCTTGTCAACAGCGGTGCAGAGGCTGTGGAGAATGCAGTGAAGATTGCTCGCCATGCCACAGGTCGCCAAGCAACCATTGCTTTTGAAGATGCCTTCCATGGCCGAACCCTTTTGGCGATGAGCCTCACCAGTAAGATGAAACCTTATAAATTTGGTTTTGCTCCCTACGCTCCCGAAATCTATCGAATGCCTTATGCCTATTGCTACCGATGCGCTTTCGGTTTGGAATACCCTTCTTGTGAAATTCATTGCGCCTACTTTCTGGGGGACTTTTTCCATACCCATATCTCTTCGGAACAGGTGGCGGCTTTAATTGTGGAGCCGGTATTGGGTGAAGGAGGATTTGTTGTTCCACCCAAGGAGTATTTCAAAATCCTTCATAAAATCTGTCAGGACAATGGAATTGTCTTCATTGCGGATGAAGTTCAAACAGGTTTCGGTCGGACTGCAAAGATGTTTGCCATGGAGCATTATGAGGTGGAGCCGGATATCACGGTGATGGCCAAATCGATTGCTGGAGGGTTTCCTCTCAGCGCTGTTACTGGGAAAGCGGAGTTGATGGATCACCCGCAAGTGGGAGGATTAGGCGGAACTTATGCAGGAAACCCGGTGGCGTGCCGGGCTGCCCTCGCGGTGCTTGATCAGTTTAAAAAGACTAACCTTCTCAAGAAGGCGGAGATAATTGGGAAGAAGGTTCTATCAAAATTTAACGAATTCCATGAACACTATCCTGTGGTAGGAGATGTCCGCGGATTGGGGGCCATGGTTGGGATGGAATTGGTGACGGATCAAAAGACTAAGGACCCCGCCACAGCACTTACGAAACAACTGGTAACGATCTGTCGGGGAAAAGGGCTTCTTATGATCTCGGCTGGCACCCACTCCAATATTATCCGTCCATTAATGCCCCTTGTCATTACAGATGAACAACTTGAAAAAGGGCTTTCAATTATAGAGGAAAGTTTCAGCGAACTCCCGAATCCTTGAATCTGGATAAGATTTAGACATATGACTTACGAGAGAGTATTTTTAAGTTAACTTATCTTAAGCTCACAAAGACTCTTCATAATTTAAATTAAGTGGGGGTTGGTATATGGTAGGATCAACTATTGCTTTAATTGGAGTTGGTGACTTAGGCGGGTGGATGCTTGAATTCCTCGTCCGCTCCAAGGAGATTCGTAAAATCATCGTATGCGATCTAGATGAGAACTGGGGAAAGGCTAAAGTGAATTGCGCCAGGATCGGCGCGGCCTTCTTCGATTCCTATCCCGAGGTTACCTTTCAGAAACTGGACCTCCACGACATCGAACAAAGTGCCGAGATCTTATCCAAGTTCAGTCCTGATGTCATCGTCAATGGGACCACCCTGATGTCCTGGTGGGTTCGCCAGAAACTTCCGGAAGCGATTTACAAAAAATTGGCCGTAGCAGGATCCGGGCCTTGGATTCCAATGCATATGACCTTAACTCGCAAACTCATGATGGCAATCCAAAAGGCGAATTTACGATCCCTGACGGTGAACACCTGTTTTCCTGACGGAGTGAATCCCGCTTTGGGAAAGGTCGGGCTGGCCCCAACGGTGGGCGGAGGCAACAGTGATCTCCTCATCCCCCGTTTACAGAAGACGATTGGCCATCAACTGGGGGTTCCCCCTCACAATATCGCCATCTCGCTGATTGCCCACCATTTCCATGTTGTCTCCTTGGTGAGAAATGAGAGCATGGGAGGAGCCCCCTATTTCATCAGGATTAGGTTGGGGGACCGGGATATTACCAAAGAGCTGGATCTGGATCAAATTCTACCTCAATCCGTAAAGAATTTTCCCTCAGGGAATTTGGCCCATCCCTATGTGGCCTCTTCATTTGTGAAAAACGTTCTTTGCATGGTAAACGATTCAGGTAAGATTACCCATGCCCCTGGCCCTGCAGGGCTCATTGGCGGATGGCCGGTTCGTCTTTCTGCAAAAGGAGCAGAGGTCATCCTGCCACAGGGTTTGGACATGACGCAGGCGACTCACATCGTAGAAGAAGCCCAAAAGTTCGATGGCATCGAACAGATCAGAGAAGATGGAACCATCGTGATTACAGATCAGGCATATTCCGTCATGAAAGAGGTCGTTGGATACGACTGCAAGAAATTCTCACCGGAAGAAAGCGAAGGGAGAGCCAGGGAGCTGCTCTCGAGATTCAAGGAGCTAAAAAATAAGCTTGGGTAAAAATGAACCCGAGCAAAATAGAAAGGAGGGTCAAGAAATGAAACATCTTAAGTTTATTGGAATCTTCATCTTATTACTATGGCTCTTTATTTTTGGATTTCATGGTCAAGCCTTCTCTGAGAAAGTCCTCCGTATCGGTGTCAAATCGGGAGATATGGGGATTTTGGATCCCCATCTTTCCGCAACAACAGCAAATCTTCCCATCATGGATTCGATCTTTAATGGATTGGTCCGTTTTGTCCCTGGCACGGTGGATCTCGAAAAAATTGAACCTGATTTGGCTGAACGATGGACGGCTTCTCCCGATAAAAAAATCTGGACCTTTTATCTCAGAAAGGGTGTCCAGTTCCATCAAGGGTTCGGCGAGATGACGGCGGAGGATGTTGTTTTTAGCCTGAAGAAAGCGGCAGCCAAAGAAACGAGCGCCTGGTGGAGCAATTATACAGTGGTTGACAAAGTGGAAGCCCTGGATAAATACACGGTCCGAATCACTTTGAAAAATAATATCCCCTCGGTTCTCGCTCTGGTTATCAATTCCCGCGGAGGAATGGTGCTTTCTAAAAAGGCCTATGAAAAACATGGAGATGGGTTTAAACTCAACCCGGTTGGAACAGGTCCGTTTGCCTTTGAAGAATACGTTCCCAAGCAGAAGACGATCCTCAAAGCCTATCCCCAGTACTTCCGGGGAAGACCCAAGATTGATAAGGTCATCTACCATTTCATGCCTGTGGACCAAAGCCGGGAGATGGCCTTGGAAAAAGGGGAATTGGATATGATTGAAGGGACGAAGGCGGAGTGGTGGGTAAACAAGATGCGAGGCACGAAGGGAATCCTTGTGGATGCTCTCCCGCCGGGCGAATTAACGGTGGTCCATTTCAATCTGACCAAGAAGCCTCTTGATAATCTGAAGGTCAGGCAGGCCATGGCCCATGCTCTCCATCGGGATGAATTCCGGGAGGATTATGGAAAATCGATCACGGAGGATGCCCTTTCACCTGTCCCCCCCGGTTATTTGGGATATACAAGCAATGTAAAAAAATACGAATATAATATCGAAAAGGCTAAAGCCCTCATGAAAGAGGCCGGGTACCCAAATGGATTTGATTTGGGAAAGATGGTTACCAGCACGATCTATCTCTCCTCGGCCGAGTTGCTGCAACAACATCTCAAAAAGATTGGCATCAAGTTCGAAATTCAAATCGTCGACCATCCCACAATGCATAAAATGATTCGAAGCGATGTGAACGCCCTCGTTCCTTACGGAGCCGCCCGGTTCCCCATTGCCGATGAGTACCTTACCCAATTTTACCACAGTAACGCCATCGTAGGGAAACCCACGGGCATCACGAATTTCAGCCATTATGGAGAAGTGATTCCTGGCGTAGATGATCTCATCGATGCCGCAAGTATCGAGCCTGATCCGGAAAAGCAGAAGCAAATCTGGATTAAAGCCCAACAAAAAATTATGGAAGACCTTCCCTCCTATTCTTTGCGGGTAACTTATGTTCTCTTTGCAAGGAGAAACACTATCGATCTGGGCTATGAATTAAAATCGAACATTAGCCTTCACTACCAGATTACCGAAAAAACCGACATCAAGTAAAAGGATATGTTGACCTTTATCATTAGAAGAACCTTCATTGCCATCCCCACGTTATGGATCACCCTTACCGTGATTTTCCTCCTGGTAAGGGTGATCCCAGGCGATCCTGCTTCAGTCATCATGGGAAGTTACATGTCAGAGGAGAATCTCAAGGTCCTGAGAAAACAGATGGGGCTCGATCAACCTTTG